>Ga0233330_1000024_pt1 | contig 16686 bp, 11 predicted proteins | sample GEONDECOMP201_FD_180703 | JGI IMG/M metagenome (GOLD analysis project Ga0233330, IMG submission 180703) | Leaf litter microbial communities from Shasta-Trinity National Forest, California, United States - GEON-DECOMP-201 | ecosystem: Environmental > Terrestrial > Plant litter > Unclassified... | reverse complement strand
GGACTCAGTGAAATTGAATTCTCCGTGAAGATGCGGAGTACCAACGGCTAGACGGTAAGACCCCGTGCACCTTTACTATAGCTTTGCAGTGACAACCTCTTACGAATGTGTGGGATAGGTGGGAGGTAGGGAACTATCAATCCTGGAATACCACTCTTTCGTCTAAGGATGCCTAACCGCGTCTTTATCTATAACTGATTCTCAGGGCGGGACACTAAAAGGTGGGTAGTTTATCTTATTTATCTATTCCCACCCAACCGGATGCCTCCCAAAAAGTAACGGAGGTGTGTGAAGGTAGGCGCTTTTTCTTATAGCAAGCATAATGGTCGTCGCCTGCCTGACTGTGAAACTTAACTGGTCGAACAGAGACGAAAGTCGGCCATAGTGATCCGGGAGTCCCGCGTGGAAGGGCTCTCGCTCAACAGATCAAAGGTACGTCGGGGCTAACCTGATCTTTTTACTGTTAATAATAGCAAACGCATTTGGTGGAGATCCGTAATCTACACGGCAGATCATGATGAATCCTAGTCGATGATAGTGAGGTAAGGTGAAGTGAAGTGAAAACAACAAAGTGGAAACACAGGAAAAATGAGCATAGTGAGTGTATGAATGACATAAATATATTTGGGAACACTTCAGCGGCTTAGCATCTAAGACAAGGCATGCTAAAACACTAATAAGAAAATGATCAGGAACACTGAATCAGGAATGCCTCACACATAATACCTGTGCAAGTGCATTACATTAACAGGATGTGGCAAAGGTTCACCCTCTAGGGTACTAAGGTTATAGGCTCCTGACTTATTGTTTGCAATTATTACATTTGGACCCAACTAATTGGGCTCGAGCTTGCCTTAGGAGTCTCGGTTTGCAATAGCTCTAAAGTCTTGTTGCAAGACTAAGTCTCCTATAGTCAAGTCATGAGATCCCCTCTTATTATAAGCTTTAGCAATTCACCTATAATATTGATGCATGTGCTTAAGAGTATTTAGGCACTTATTCTCTAAGGTATTTAGCTCAATAAGGCATGTAATCCTTTGGTCTTTGTAAAGGATGAAATCATGCAAGGATACTAAAAGGGCAATAAGGAATGGAACTACAATTTAGAATAGCAATACAACTGAAGTTCTATAAACCAAGGAATAAGGTGTAGCGCTAATAAAGATCCTAATAGAAGTGCAGTAAGCCCGCAAAGCAGGATATAACTGGGTATGCCAATCCCTCCCTATCATAAACAGTAATTGTATACTTAAGGATGGTTAGCAAAGTCTTATTTGTTACTTCAGCTGACCATTTTATTTATAGTAGTAGGGGGGTTTATAACTTTTTAGTAATCTTTGACTTGTCCATCAAGTTCCTTACATTAGAATATAAGAACTGAGTACCGTTGTCTATGACTATGGTGTGAGGGATTATATACCTACAAAGGATTTTACTCAGGATGAATCTGGAGATGACACATCTAATAATGGAAGTGAGTGGCATGGCTTCTACCCACTCGGTGAAGTAGTCTGTGGTTGTGCTAATGAACTTATGACCATCAAATGAGGCTAGATGAATCTGTCCAATAAGGTGTATAAACCCCATAATGAAGAAAAAGGCCAAGGTTACTCAATGGAAATGAGGTCGAAAGATGTAATATTAATGAGGTGTGCAGGGTGTTGGCAAGCAGGACACTTCCTAATGACTCCCTCACATTGTCATGCAAGGTAGGCCAGCCAATAGTACCCCATTCTAAGGATCTTGGTCAAAGTGGCATGAGTACCAAAGTGACCACAACGTTAAGTTATAATAGATATAAGAATTGTTTAGTCACTAGGAGTTCTCTTTTATTTATAGTTTCAAGGAGAGAGTAATTATGTTACATTGTCTTTGTTTGGTCTTAACACACTAGAGAGAGCTGGGACAAAGTAGGACCTATGAGTTAAAGGGTGAAAGTTTTAGGTATCAACATATGATTTTTTGGTGTCCATATCAAGTTACATCAAATAGGCAGGGTGACAGGGTGTCCATATGATTTATGCTGGTTGGCTGGTTGAGTTTTAACCCGAACACCCCATGCATGAATTCCCATATAAAACCATAGGGAAACCACCTGTTCAGAGGGACGGGGGACGAGACCGAAACCTATCCTATGAATTGAACCCCACACCCCATGTAATTTATTGTACCCCTTACTTACCTTGAACCCATGATATCTTCACCACTATGGAAGGAACCAGCAGCCGCTACTTGGGATTTCTTTGACACTGGCTCATGAATCACTATAGGAACGGATAGGATAATATGATCTTTATTTATTGGATAGTCACTCTATAGGAAATAACCAAGAATAATATACAGACAGATATGAATTACGCAAAGCAAATAAAGTTGGATTATGCTATCAAGTTCAGTTGGAAGATGTTCATCAGCAGTATGTAATAAAGTGAGAAAGTGTGAAGTCTGTGGAAGCAGAACATATAAAAGCTAACTCTTACCCAAAGCAAGTGAAAGTATGGTTCAGTAGGAGGAACCAAGACCAATCAGATTATCTCATTTGTATATATAGCCTTTTCCCCTCAATCGCCGGCGAGGCTCACACTCCTATTGATTTACCTAGGAGCTTTATCTATGGTCGTCGGTCTCATTAAATAAACTAGTGGACCACCTATCCTCGTGAAATGGAACTAACTTACACCTATATTTATGTATATTGCACTACAACAATGAGCTATGAAACACCAACACCGACTTCCCGATAGCATATCATGGAAAAAGATGCTTTGAAATACTAAACCACCCTATTAAATACTCCACCAGCTTTCTTACTTATGAGTTTCTAAGTGTTCCGTAAGGAGCTTTCACCCTCAGCGCCGGGTGGGCTTTCCTCCCTAAGGTCGGGGTTCTTCGTCTATGTCAATTCCAAAAGAAACACAAAGGGATATGTTCTGATTATTCGCAAGGGCATATGTTATGAATATTACCTCATAAAGATTTTTATATTCGAAAACAATGCATCATATAATAATGATCTTTACATATTTGGTATAACAGTTGTGTATGTAGAGATCGGGAAGCGCGGATACGTCGATTTGCACTGTTCTTACTATTTGGACGATGGGGATTGGAGTTGGGAATGCTTGAGGCTTGGCAGGGAATGAACAGAAAGAAGATCTATATTGGTTGTTCTATTGGATTGGCTTGGATATCATAACTTAGGAACTTTACATAGATTGGATTATATAAGCTTGGACCTTCCTTGATTATATAAGCTCACTAATATCTCTTTGTTCATATATGAAGCACTATTAAGAATAAAAAAAACCCCCCGATACCCAGCTCCACATATAGCTACATGAACGTTCACTCATATCATGACTGAACATAACACCTTTTATTGCTGCATAAGCCAATGTAATGAGATTGCAACCGTCCAAAAGACCGAATAAGCTATCCGAAAAAATAGTGAACAACGCATGCAGCAAGCCCAGTTCCTTAATTGGTTCGTTATTAAGAAGCGAAGGACTCTCAGGATCGAGTATCAGCCGGACGAGACGGGGAAATTGGTTCCCCAACCGAGGAGACATAAAATCTCCTTTATAGTAGGTCGAAAGGCGACCAATGCATTATACCGAAAGAAGGTCATGTTCTCCTTTTGTCCTATACATAACAAGGAATTAGTTGAGGGCATGTTCCAGTTAGCCTATTTGATCACGCCGAAGCCTTCCAATGTGCGTCTACTCCCTTTTCAATAAGTGGACGGTCTAAATCCACTCTTGCTCCGAAGAACGATAGAAGCTCGAAAGCAAGGATTAATACCGAAAGACAGAAAGAAAAGAGAATTAGACCCCCTTACTCAGTGTGCTTGTTCTTGGAGGAGAGGTTCAATAAGACTTGGTGCTATACTTTTTTTTTATGTATGGCCCTCTGGAATGATGAGGGGTAAAAGGTGTGGTTTTTTGGGGAAGTGGTCTTTTGACACCATTACGGGGGGGGGTAGTATCCATTCCATATCAATAGGAATTTGATCTTTATGTTGAAGTAGAAATGATGTAGAAGTTGGAGTTATATTGGAACTATGAAAAATAGGAATTCAGTAGGAGTGTGTATTATAGTTTTTGATCTCTATGCTATTAGGATAGATTGGAGCACCTAAGTTGTTCTTGGGGATGAGTTGGGATTTGAATCAGAACTTCCCTACCCGGCCATATGACCCCTCCTACTGACCTTGTATAGTCCTTGCCTCCCGTCATGGGATTCTATGCTAAAACTGTATCTATTGTTTACGGGTAATATGTAGCTATCCAGGATCCTCATTCTTGCCCAAGGTGTCTCACTGTAAATTCCCCCCCATACCATAGATAGAGATTCAAGTGGAATTATGCCATTTAGTAAATATGAAGCAAGTAGAGGAGCTTAGGTTATGTTAAAGTTAATCTAGGGGAGATAAATGCATGAATTATTATTTCACGATGCACTCTCAATAAGACCAACTCTCAGCCAAGGAACCACGAACAGATACTTTGGGCTGTAACTAACTGCAGTTTATTCTCTCTTGCTAACGGGATGTTACTCTTTATTATCTTTTGCTAGCCATGGAAAGATTATTAGTGATAGATGGAAAGATTGTTCCTATTGCTTTCAGTGATTGTTCCTATTTAAAGAAGATTAGTAGCGTTTGTTGAAAGATTGTTCTGAGCCTGCCATAGAGAATTGATAGAGAGCCCGTAACTGCCGGATATTATTTTATTATAGCCCGGAGAGCAGCCTGTACTTCTTTGCCCCAAGTAAAGAGATTAGCAGCTCCATCGCATCTTCTATATCCAATAGAGATTAGCTACGTAATGAACTTCCAAATAAACCATTGATCAGTAATTAAAGCAGCTTTGGGTGTTACATATATAACATTTCTATTCATTTATCCTCTGGGCAACAATCTATTACATTTTGTCTCGTTAAAGCTTGATTGATGCATATGGATTGTCAAGTGAAGGACTCGACGGCTGGTAAACGTTTCTAATCATTACGACTTGGAGTGGAGTGTGGTCGAAGCAGGAAGAGATTCTCTCTTTGTCTGGCTAGGACTTGCTTATATACGAAGCTACCTACGACCTAGACTTAGAGATGGATTTTATGTATATTTACTTATATTGATTGACCTGAAATGAAGCCACCTCCACCTGCTGTCCGGGCAAGTCAAGTTAAGTAAGTATAGTAAGAAGAAACGGCACTACCAGGAAATAGATAGAAACAACAAAATGAATTTATTAAGTATAGTTGAACGAAAAGCCATCATCAAGGGTAAGGAACAAGCCACAAAGAAAAAATATATAGGCAAGCAAGACAAACATCACTTTGAAGGGTAGTAACCAAGAGCATACTTGAGACCGGGTGGGTAAGGTTCTCGATCATAAAGCCACTAGTCATAAAGGTAGGTCCAAGTCTAGAACGGGAAAGGAATCATCGGGCAGTAGTCCAAATGTCCCCTCTGATCCTTCCCTGCAGTAACCCAGTATATAATGCAAATAGTTCCCTTCTCCCCAAGTGGTCCCCTTGTTCTCCTGTCCCTCCAGTAAGTGATCCAAAGAAAAAAAATCTAAAAGGTAAGTTCGTAGTATAAAACCCATCTCTTGGTGGTCCCTCCCTACCAAGCAGCGATATATATATAGATATAGATATATCCCCTACAAAGCAAGGAAAACAAAAAGAAGATCTGGTCCCATCCCCACTTGCTCACCTCCGTCATGCACCCTTTTCCATTTAACCCCCCGTAATGAATAGCGAAGGAAATAGAATGCATGATGCGCAGGTCCATGGTACAGTAAGGCAGTGGAATGATGATCTATGACAACTCATAGGTCCACCCCAAACTCATAGGGACACCGCATTTTCACCACCGGGCAAGAACTTTCTATTTACTGATCCTTAGGAGAAAGGCTGTGATGCCGGCTAGGCTCATTGGGTAAACCGAAAGAGCAATAAGTGTTCGTTTAGGGGTGTCCCTGTAACCCTATGAACCGGGTCACAACTATGATGAAAGGCGAAGGTTTGCACTATCACTATTCGGGGTCGGGGTTACCAATGTGTGGATTGGACGGCACGGGGTTAGGGGTGATTCTGAATTCTGCTGGGAATTCTGCTGGTAGACACTATCACTTTTCGTACCGTACAAAGAAGCCACTATGACTCACCGTAGCACCACCTATGAATCCTTATTACACCCGTTCATCCTATGATTAATTAACTATAATAACCATTAGGCTATGATAACCATTAGGCCACACCTCCTTATCTGAATGGGGCAACCTTATATGAATAGGGAAACCGGGCGACCACCTATCCTATTAATTGAACCTACTGCCCTAGTCATTTATTGGACCCATGACCATGCCTACCAACTGTGGAACTACTACAATCAACCCCAGGACCAATAAGGGGGACCAACAACGACTGATCTTCGTTTCTATCTGTTCAGTTGGAAAGCAGGAAAGGAACCAAGCAGCAAGGTGCAGCAAGGAAAGCAGGTGCGGTGTGTTAAGAGGAGCTGAGTCTCCTAGTGTTCATAAGTCAGCAGGAGCCCAGGAGCCCTTGCGTATCTAAGTTGTCAGCATTAAGACTTACCCCTATTGAAACCCTTATTAATTCTTAGTTTGAAGTGTCCCTTCAATTGCCGGGGAAGCTCACACTCCTATCGCCAAGAGGAGTAAGCCATGATGAAATGAAGAGCATTGGTTTTTATAATTACGCGTGTTAAGCTTTCAACCAAGAAACCAGTGAAACCCATACATAATATTTTTTTTTCTATCATAACACAAAGACCCGATAATAATTCTATCTAACTCGGATATAGAGAGGATAGAACAAAGACCAATAAGAATTTATAAAGCTGGCATAGCATAGGAACAGGAACAAGTAGCGTATAAGTTGGAAAGAGCGAGAAGAGCCATTGATAGTTGTAGAAGTTCAGGTTGATTATGTAGAGTCTGTCGATTCTGACCTAGGAGCACCACTAGTAGCTAGAGCAGAAGGAGCAAAAGCATAGGTAGCAAGCAGCCAGCCACTTTTCTAGCAGATCCAAATCCAATTCACCAAGTTTTAGTTGGATCATCTCTAGTCTGATAGATGAATCTATATCCACAACCTATATAGACAGAGCTCTCATTGCGTGTAGAGTCCTGCGACGAAGACAGCAGGAGAAGAAACAGTAACTTATTGAGTGGAACCGGCTTACCCAGCAGCACCTATAGAAGCGTATAAGTCCGTTTGAGGAGAGTCATAGCTAGTTTAATAACCTCCAGTCACAGAGCTTATTAATGTTCCAGATGCAAATTCAGTTAACCAAAAGGGCCCTGCACTTCGCCCGAGAAAGAAAGGCGAGGGGGGAGTATGAGCATAGGTAGCAAACACAAGCGCATAGGTGGGGCCCAGTAGAACAGAGCCAGTGACAGAAGCAGAGGCGCCACCGGTGGCTAAGGTAGCAGGAGCAACAGTTGCATATCCTATTTATTGACCGAGTTGAAGCAGCAGAAGCAAGGGTAGCATTAAATTCTTATCTCATTGATCTAGAACCACCAGTAATAGCAAAGGCATAGGCACTTTCCTTAGTTCCATATCCGATCTCGGAAGCAAAGGTAGTAATAATGAAAACCCATCTGCTAAGGCGGTAAAAGCATCAGAGCCTATAGATCCTGCGCCGGTTGACCCTTAATCCAGTGATTCGGAACCAGCACCACCAATTTAATAACTTTTTAGAGAGACAGCACCTCGGCCAGCGCCAGCGTACCTTATAGTATATTATGGGCTTCCGTAGTATATTGTAGTAGACTAATGACTAATCCTTGCCTAGCATGTTACTCTAGTTTCAGGGAAAGATATCTTTCTACTTTCTCAAAATATCTGTGTCTTCTTTGACCTCCTCTAGAGTTATGTTAGCTTCGAGTTGAAAGATTCTAGGGGTATCTATACCTATATTGATGCCAACCAATGGTTCCCTCCATATGAATCTAGTTCCCTTCTTCAAATGTGGTCTCCTATTGCTGCTGGATCTGGGTCGTATACTGCTTGCTGGGTTTACTACTGTTGATGGGACTAGTGTAGGTGGTGGATCAACTGGATAAAATGCTTCGCTTCGACTGGATAGCCTGGTTAGCTGGGGTGAGTAGCCGGTAGCCGTTTAAACTACTCTACTGTTATACTTTTATGTTTTGTAAGGCGGAACAATACTAGTTTCAATGGTCTGACTTTTCTGCTCTTCAACGCCATAATTGTTCACGAAGTTGCCTTACCACCCTTACAAGTTCTGGTCGCCTTAACAAAGAGAGGAAAGGAAGGTGCGTAGCGTGTAGCCTCTACAAAGAGCCATAGGAAGGTCCTATAGCTCCGCTAAGACTCTCTACATCTCTCTACCGATACCTATTGATACCTCTATACTCTATACGTTCTGTTCAGTTCATGCCATATCCGTTCAAAGGATACCCCAGAGATAAGTAAAAGCTCACGTCCCCAAGTAACTCCCGCTTGACTTGGTCATGGTCATCCCAGGAAGGAAAAAAAGATCCTGGCGAATAAACTATGTGAAGTGAGTGAACGGCTTAATTGAATGGCTTCTGTTTGTGAATGGATTCTATGTTTGGGCTGGGCTCCTGGGCTACTCAACTGGGTGGGGCTGGAAACAGGAATAGCAGCACATATAACCCATGCTTGCTTGGATTCTTATGCTGATGCTGTTGGCCGGTAGGAGCGGCAAAAGGAGACAGAAGTGAAGAAAGTACAGATAAGGTAAGAATTCTATAGACGTGAAAGCATCCCATACCGAGTGTGTGCCAGGAGGGTGCACCAATTAATAAAACCACTGATACTCCCCGGCATAACGTGTTCCCACTGACCGGACATTAAATGAAAAGTTTTTGGTTAAGTCTGTCCAAGCAAACTTGTTGCCAGGGCCAAATCTGGCAATCAACATCTCTCGAGCATAAACCTACTCCTCCCTTAAGGCACTGCCCTCCTAGCGTTAATTAACCCACCTGCCTGCTTCACCAACCTATATTTAGTTACTCCTTACTTCACGTTAGGAATGCCCCTCGTCCTTCTTTGGTCAGGGGCTGGAGTACGCCTGCCTAGGCTGCATCTTGTTTATTAACTACCCTAAAGAAGCAATGCTACCCCTTGGGCCGGGCTCGTTCACACTTTATATAATCTCCTGACGCCTAGTCTGGTTAGTCAATTTCCCACTCTTGATAAGCTAGTGAAACCCTTTCTATAATCTGGAGACGCCCAGAATTGTTACTCAATTTACAACCTTCAATAGGGCGGGTTAAACTCTTTCTACCCGTCTGGAGACGCCCGGTTTGGTTAGTCAATTTTCCACAGGAAGGACAGAAAGAAAAGGTAAGGCAATTGTTGGGCCAGTGAAAACCTTTCTCTCGTTCGGAGACGCACACTCTTGTTAGGGTGCGGAAGCACGCTCGAGTCTGGTAAGGAGAGGCAACAGGAATCAGGTATTCAGGTATTTTAGTAGGCCGCTAGAACGACAATGGAGCGTTTTGGTCATCGTCGGGCATAATTTATTGCGCTCTCGGTTCGTCAGATATCCTTTTTGTCACTGAGACCCATGCGAGCGAGCCCTGTCAGGACATTCCCAGGCATTGCAGGTTACCACTTGTTTTGGTTTGACGGCAGGAGACTAAGTGCTCAGGAGGTGTAAAAGGTTCAGGTGGGATAGCTTGTTTGACCAGGGATTCGCTCCGTAGCAGGGTTTCTATGGTCGCCTCGGATGAGTTTGCCAGTTTCATGTGGATTAGAGTTAGAGGGCTAGCCCCTCTCTACGGAGACATTGACATCGCTATCTGCTACTTCCGCCTAGCTTCATCTCAGTTTGCTATCCATAGTGATTCAGTCGAGGACCCCTACCTGGACTCGTATGCGAGCATCACTCAGTATTCAGCGATTGGGGATATCATCCTCCTGGGGGACTTCAATGCCCGCACCAAAGCTCTCCATATTCCTCTCCATGACTCCTTCGAGGATGCATTTTGTATTCCAAGGGATAGCAGTGAGTGGAACTTCATTGATTGTCGGACAGTGTTCGGGGCTTATTACAGCCTATGGAATAAACCACTTCAAGCTTGGGGCATCTCACGAACCGTTGATCCTGAACCCCCATCCCCTTCGCTTATTACTGGCTGGTCTTCTATCTATATAGATATATGTTTCGCGGCCCCATCACTCGGAGAATATCCTTGTCCATTCAGCTCCTTCCACTTGTCCGCCAGCTGGACGCTGGTCCCCCATCACCCGAGTTAGTTAGGCCGGTCTGCCACGTGGCGTAGATTCCATTTTGTTTTCGGCCACTCGCTTTCCTGGCTTGCTTGCCTTAGAACGAATGACAACTGCCATAGGTAGGTCTTTTTGGGGGGGACCCTACCCCACTGCTTTATACGAACAGACGGAGCGGAGCAAGGAGTTTACCTGGAGAACACCGCTTACTGCTTTCCTTAGTTGGGTGCTTTTCTTATTTAGGAGCTTACCTTAGAACAACAAACACTTATTACTTATATATTCTTACTTTGTACAGCACTTAGACCAGTTGTAGTTGTTTTATTTCTTTTGAAAGAAGGAGGTAGGGGAGGAATTTAGGCTTTACCTATCATTAGTGAATTTTTCCGAGATCAAGGCGGAGTTTCAGGAGGGCCAAAAGGCAGATGTATGAGGCATAGTTTTCAAAGGCTTTTCCAAGGTGGAGGTCTGAGGCATAGGTTCTGAAGGCTAGTTCCACCCGAGGCTGTAGGTATGAGGCAGAGGAACCCAAGGTCCAAAGTAGGAGGAAAGGTTCCCGAGGAAGGGGCTTAGGCTGAGTTTCAATATGTTTTCAAGGAGTATTTACCAAGGAGGCGTACTAAAAGTCAGTATGGATGAGTGTAAGGTCCAAGGGATGTGTGTAAGGTATGAGGTTTCCAAGGATAGTCCAAAGGCTGGAGGTCTCAAGGGCAGAGGATCAAAGTTCTAGGTATCTAGGTATGAGGTTTAAAGTGATATTCCCAATGATAGCATTATATATGTGCATATCCACACAAAAAAGAAGCAAGGCACCACCCACCTCACAAACACTCGTTCACATCGGCCACAACACAACACAACTCGTTCGGTAACACCACTTCAAGCATGGATGTTTAATGCTTAGCATCCAGGTAATGGATATCATTATATATGAGATTATGCAATCAATGTGTCCTCATCATGCAACCCGCGGTAGCGTTCCTTCTTCCAAATCATGGGGGATCTTGCGGTAGCCCTTTAACATGGGGCAAGCTGTGGCGATCCAACCAACCAACCTCAAGGAGCAAGGGGAAAAGCAGTATATGTCTCTGTTCTGTTGAAGCGTTGTAATCGCAAGGGTAAATTGTCTGTAGCGGGAAACATCAAGGGGGAAGGGTAAAAGCATATGTCCTGTTGTACTGGGTTAATTGAATAGAGCAGAAAGTAGTCGAATAGGAACAGAAGGCAGTCAAAGAAATGACTCACTTACAAACGTCCTAACTCACCTCATTGTTGCATATTGTAGTGTAACCTAAAATGTATACAGATGAGCTCAAGTTATCAACGAAACTAAAGGGAGTAGTATATGTATATGTAGGATAAGTAGTAAATATGAATATGTGGTCGTATATTTATATCTATTTATTTAGTCTATTATACATAGTAGTAGTAGTAGTCTATGTAGTGTTATACATAGTAGTAGTAGTAGTCTATGTAGTGTACCCTGGAGGGACTTTCCTTCAATATAATTGTAGGAATCTCTACCTTGTTTGAATCAACCACCTCATAGGCCAGGTTAATATAGGACAATTTACCATATGAAAAGGCCAGGTTTTATTAGAAACCTAAGCGCATTGTTCAACCGAAAAAGACCTTAGTCTCATAGTATCCCCCACTATATGGATTGCCCTGTTAGTTTTGGGTTTATATCCCATGCCCGCTATATAAATTGCCTTTGTATTACCTATGATCTTCAAATGTTGGATTGCGTCTTTCTGCTATAAGGCCCTTTACGATGGGTTGCATTCAGCCGTATTAGACCCGTGTATTCTGGGTTACCAACTAACCGAGATAGCTCTGCAAAGAAGGGTTGCTCGGTACTAACGCTTTAAGAGAAGAGCGGTTCAAGACAGGTCTACTGATGGGCCTTAAATGGGCCTTAAATAAAATGGAAGTGGCTAAAAAAATGTAAAATTCTCTTCTTAGAACCTGGCCTGTGCAGCATGGTCCTCCAGCATAAAGGCGTCCTCACCTTCGTACCTCAGGTGAGCCCTACGTCCTTATCATATGGTAAATTATCCTCTGTGAACTTGTCCTATGGGTTATGGTCAAATCTGCTCTATGAACCTGGCATTCTCTTTGGGGGCAGGACAGTTGGGGTGGTAAATTAACCTCTATAAGGGTGGCCTGTCAATGTGGGAAATACTTCTCTGTGCATCTGACCTTGAACTGGTAAATTCACGAGTGAGAAGGGGGCGTATGCCTTGGGATGATAGAGAGTGCTATTTAGGTGGAAAATAAGCTACTTAAAGGGTGGCTCCCATGCCGCAGAGGGAAATTTATTTATGTGCTAACTAACATCTTTGTTATAACAATCTGATTCTCCGCCGAGGGAGCCCCTTCCATAGACGTGCCGATTCTACGCCGATATTTTACTCATAGTAGACACCTTTTCACAAGTTTTTTTACACCTAAAAAGAAAGGTGTAGCACAGTTTACTTGGTAGATCCAAGTCCATGGCAAAGTCGGTAGCAACTAACTGATACGCCATCCTTTCGCTAGTGAATTTCCCCATCTTGCTAGGTCACGTTCGTATCTTGATAGGCCACCTTTTATTCCTCTCCTTCATGGTCAAGCGCTCCGCCCCTGAATTTACCACTTTTATGGGGTGAGGCAGGACAGAGAAGGCACTTGGTTTGGTAGCTGGCTGGTGGGCTGATACGCCACCTTTGCACTCTTAAATTGACCACGCCCGGAATCAGAAAAGAGTGAACGGGCCGATTTGAAAAGCAGTAGGCAAGTGGGCCATTCCGAACTACCGGTGCTAAAGCGTAATTACATATATAAATAATGACTGGAATAAATGCATTCGAGATCAAGTCAATGAAATCTCTTCTTTTATAAATTCTTCGATAGCGTAATTACATATATAATAGCAGCATTGTATGCTAAAGCGTATCTAGCAGCTCGACCCGTATTATCAGATGTGATTAAAACGTATTTATGGTTTTTATCGTTTTAGTGAGCGATCCAGTAAGTTGCGATCGAGTTAGTGCCAGTTAGTGCCCCCTTGGCTTAGCGCTCCATCCTTACCCATTCGCCAATAAGAGACATGTGCTCGTACCTTGCCCTGGTGTGTAACGATGCAATGGTTTGCGATTGAAATGGCTAAGAAGATAGGTGTGCTCGTGCCCAGATGCGATGCGAAGTGTTATCCCGAAAGTGGAATCTCCATAGTGGTGTCCCTATGTGGTATCCCAATCCAACTCTTAGGGATAAAGGACGGACCTTTCAAATACGGTAGGTTTCAATTAGCTGCCTACGATGATGTGCGGGCAACAAGGCGGCAACAAGGATATACGGCAACGTGCAGGGGACACTACACACACTCACCAGCCTAATATGTGCAACAAGGAGATACGGCAAGGGGAATCTCAGATGAATCTCTTCCCTACCTCTCTAATTGTTTCCCCTAAAAAGTTACTTCCCCTCCCCCTCTCATCCGAATTGGACGAATCCGGAAAAAAGTACACAACATCAAGAACAAAGTACACTTCAAAATAGAAGGATCTCAATAGCAGCATAGAATGAAGAGCAATAAGGATATGGAAATGAGGAGCTGGACAAGCCAGATATGCCGGGAAGGCCGGACAAGAAGCCGGACAAGCCAGATATGCCATTGAGGAAGCCATTGAGGGAGCCATCGAAGCAGCCTGGGAAGCTACCATCGAAGCCATATAGGCCATAAATACGGTCCAGAGAGGCCAGCGAAGCTGGAAAGGAATAAGCAATAGGGAAGATCTCAATCCTGGAAGCCACGAAGTTGGATACCAGCCCCAGGAATGATAGACAGAGAGCCCCCGTAAATAAGTAAGAGAAGGGAAAGGAAGGTAAAATAAAGGACCTGTTTCTCTCTCTCATTTGCTCCTCCCAATTCTCCCTGCTTTAACATTTATAAGGATATATCGCTGCTGGGTTAGAAGGTTTAATTTTGTGAGATCGTTTGGTTGGTTCGCGGGATTGAGGAGCCATGATTTAGACAGGCCAATCATGGTCACTTAGGTCTCCGGTAAATTATTCCCACACCTAGGAGACTTCTTATCTAGCTCCTTCTTAGCATAGCCGGGGTGGCGCGTTTGTTGTTAGGATCTATGATTCGATCGCTCCGGAGGGGTCTGTATCTTTCTTTGTTTACGAATTATAACCTACCTACTCCCGGTGGCTCTATATATTTTTTTCCCTTTCCCGGGGATGGGGCTATTAATCCTCCTTCGGGGAGAATATAAAGGGCTGTCAGGAATAATAGGTAGGACAGAATCTTCCTCATCTCCATGAGTCCTTCCGGGTCCTTTGCTGCTTGCTTGAGCCTACAGCCACTGTACGCCGAGTAAGAATGGAAACCGCAAAAGAAGTACGCCCGGTCCTATATGGCGCTAGAACTTAACTACACATGGAGATAGAAACAATCATAGTCAATCATAGAAAGACAGAAGGTCATTAGATAGATAGCTGCTAGTTTTTGCACTCAATCTACTTGATACAGGTGTCGATTCCTGTCATTGCTTGGCTTGCCTGGATCGACTGCTGGATCTGGATATGCTGTCGGGTCTCTCTAGTTAAATTCCAGCAGCATAACCTTAAGCTTTGATTGGATAATATGAAGTGTTACCTCGATGGCTTTATTTCTAGGTGAATTGTTAAACCCTCTTTGGATCTAGCTTCTATGTAAACTCTCCTATTATTGAGGAAATGGGATAATGGTTGTTAAAGAAGACTAAATAAAGCTTTTATAATGGAAACTATATAAATGAGAAAGTTGCGCCATAGAGGATAGAAGACTAGTATGGAATTACCCATCATTTCCTATAGTTCCTTGGGCAGTATATTCACATTGGATGCTAGATCCAACATGACATCTTTGACTTCATAGCTTGCAATGTCTGTGTTTAGCCTAATATTTTTATCAATTCAAATTATTTTATTATCACCCACCCTGTTTGAATGTATTTATAGAAGGGGGTACACTAATTTACTATTCCGCTTCTTCTCCTTCGATTGATTGACTTACGACAATTTGAAACATTGCGTATAACTGCTCAATGCCCAATACTCTAACTAATTATTTAAGGAAATAATTGAAAGAAACACTTCTTTGGGAGAAACTCTATAAGGCCTCCCACTTAATTAAAGATATAAAGTAAAGGAGCCTAACTAAAATAAACCCTAAGAATAAAAAGAAACCTAGGATAGCTTCTAGAAAATCACATCATGATTGATTTGCTTTTGTCAGTAGTTAAAAAAAAGTTAAGGCTATTAGTTGAACAGCAAGCAAGGAGTAGAGCGGAAACAACTAGTAGTTATGAAACTACAGCTAAGATGATAGATGAAAGGCTTCATCTTCTGCTTATAGGTTTAGGCGGCTACCCTTCCTTACCTCCTATAGGTTCCAAGGTTACACCAGCACATCACAAGTTCAAGGTGTTGGCATATATTAAAAATTATTACTATAGCATGGCACATTTAATCTTATGATGCACATTATTAAACACCCCATGGAGAGCTATGGAGACCCTGTTACTACAATGTATCGCGGACTTTTCTCTTCTTTATAGAGGAGAGGCTAAGCACAGCTCTGTAGAGCTAGGAGTTAGCTTATGAACTTGCCGCTAGCTTCTTCCTTACTTTTTTTTCACTACTATTTATAGTCCACTTTTCCTTAAGCAAATTACCCATCTGGATAAGGCTATGTGAGCACTCTTTATAATCTTCATAGACTTCCATATTTAACTAGTAAATTTACCATCTCCAGACACCACCTTTGATTAAAAATTTTTTACCATCAATGAAGACTAGGCTACGTTCACACTCTATATAATCTTATAAGACTAGGTCATATAGGTTTTCCTTATTCGAGGATCATCAGCTGTAGAGCTCAAGCCGTCTTATTTAACTGGACACCTAGTACCCCTAGTAAGTGGATGGGAAAGCTTTAAGCCCCCACTTGTAGTGCCGGATAATCAAGCTTTAAGATACAACCCTAATAAGAGCGTATTTATCTATATTTAACTATTGAATGATTTTTCCACTTTAACTGGGTTAGTTCTCCATGTACCCCACAACTCCAATACTGGATGTTTCTATAAAGAAAACCACCCAAACTCTCTTTTCCCCATGTGAACCATTCTTTGAGTGAAAGCCAAAGGAGAAAAGCTTATTAGTTCCGCTTAGTTCCGCCTGTACCCCCATATAGAAACACTACTAGCTTTTTTGTCTCTTCTCGGTCCGGAGAAACAAGCCTTATTAAGAAAGAGTCTATTAGTTTATGCACTTTGATCTGTGTGAATACCATCTTAAGCGGTTTTGACAGAACGTAAGTTACTAGATCTTCAATTGTTGGATCTACACCCATGCTACCTTTTATTCTTTAAATTACCATCTCGATAGGCCATA
>Ga0233330_1000021_pt1 | contig 17518 bp, 11 predicted proteins | sample GEONDECOMP201_FD_180703 | JGI IMG/M metagenome (GOLD analysis project Ga0233330, IMG submission 180703) | Leaf litter microbial communities from Shasta-Trinity National Forest, California, United States - GEON-DECOMP-201 | ecosystem: Environmental > Terrestrial > Plant litter > Unclassified... | reverse complement strand
TGCTCTTTCCGGTATCTTCAGCAGATATTTACGCGGAGAAGAAACAGCTCTGGCAGGTGGCAGTATCTCTAGGTGGGTAAACAAATGGTTGGTAGCGGGAACGAAGTGAAAGGTTCTAATTTCTGAATCGGCCGGACCAGAAGGTAATATGTGATACCTGGAATCAGAAGGTCTAGGGTAAAGAGAAGAGGTTGAAGGAAAAAGTCTAAATAGAAGAGAAGATGGGTAAGGGCCATTCCTTCTAAGAGAGAAGGGTTCATAGCAGTCCCACCCAACTAAGCGATTAATAGCATGTTTACTAAGTTCTTTCTTTCCTGGCATCATCCGTGGCAGGCAGCACTAAATAAACAAAGATAGGGTAGTTGGAGTCTGGTTATGAAGGGAGGGACTAAGAAGAAAGGTAAAGTCTGGATCTCCTAGCAATGTTGTCTGTTGGGGAGTAAGAAAGGTAAGGATGAGGCACGTTTAGTGCTGGTCCTGATACCTTCTAATATAAATTCCTGGCATAGGGAGACCAGCAGGTCTAGTGCTTCAGGTAGGTAGGTTGGGTGTTTGGTAAGAGTAAAGTAAAGGGAGGTCTGCAGCTGGGGCGTAGCGGAATTTCTTGTAAAGGTTTTAAAAGTGCCGATACCCACTAAGATTCTGAAAGCAAGTGTTTTTTTTCGAACGCCCGTCGTACAACGTTCTCTGGAAATTTGCTATTTTACTATATAAAATTATGAGTTAAATACCCCGATTTATCACTTCGTCCCTCGGACATCCGACAAACAGGGTTTTTATTTATTACATGCGTGTTTGGATACGTTTTTGATCTTGACCGAAACCACTCCTCACCTGGTGCCTATTTCAGATTAGGATCTTACCATTGCTGAAGCCAGGAGGGAATGTCTCTGTAAAGGAGGCATGTTATGAACCCTTTACTTACTGCCTTGCTCTATGAATTCTTCTTGGTCCCACCCCCCACGTATGCACTTTTGGAGTACCACGTATTACTTATTTGTCCTGGTCGAGCGTTGCCCAGGATACGATTCAGAATTATCTACTTATTCAGACGAAAAGCCTTTACCTTTTAGGACCTGTTACCCACCTGCATAGTTATCCACCTTAAGAACTAGACTTGTTCAAACTAGACCACTTACTTAGGGTACCACGATACAGCCCCTTCTTCTTGGGAGGGAACGCTTTAGCCTACCTACTATATTAATTTTTTATTCCACCAGTCTTCTTGATTGGATCCTTTGAACTCCTTGCATTCCAGACAGCCATACTTTTTAGATGGGTGGGATATATTTTAAATTAGCCCATAGGGGTGACCTTTAGCTTATATTGTTTAACTGCTGAATGGCTTTATAGAATATACCTGTTTATCTTATTTAGGAATAACCATTATTACATATCTACACTTCTTAACCAGATTTACCGTCTTTGCACGACCCAACCAAGCAAGGAGAAATGCTTCCTGAATCAACGAAAACACATGCTCCGATTGATTGCATGCATGGAGGAAGGGATGCATGAAATCAGCACCATCCAACAGTGCAGACTAGCAAAGCCGATTCCGGGAGCCCATCTAATCATAGATAAACAAATTGAAAGGGGCGAGCCCCCCCCCCACCTGAGGGCTCTTTGTGTATGATCCTCAAAACGTAGATATACTTATGTAACACTTCGTCATTCTCCTGCCAGCCAGTGATGAGCAACTTTTCCTCTCGTCTGTTGGTAAGTCTTTCTTTTCTGCGGTAAGGACTTCTCACACGTATGCTGGGTGGAATACCTGATCACACCTTCGGGCCAGCAGCATCAGCAGAAGAATAAGTTCTATAACTATTATAGTAGAGAATGGACTTTAATAGAGGAATGGAAATAAGGCTTCGCCTTTGCCGGGCACACTACAATGAAAATCCTTGACTATGACTTGAAGGGAGGGATAAAGACTAGTTGCAACCCGTCTCGTGATGCTCCCTCGCAATAACCCTTGCAGACCGTTCTGGTGGGATGAGTACTTTATAGAAAGCATAATTATATATAGATTATATAAATAAGAAATGTCCTTCCTGACCGTGTACCGTACCAACCCATGTGGCGGGAACCTAAAGAGAATCTACTAAAGTGCAGTACCAAGTAAGTATTGCAATACCTCCTCCTCCTAAGCATTCTTCAAGCAAGTAGTTTGGAAGGGCGTACAATTATTGCTAAAGTCTGTAAGCCGGCCAGTCAGTATATCAAGGGGAATAAAGTATGGGTGTAGGCAGTAAATAAAAGGAAGGTAGGTCTTGGGCACTTAGACCATTCGTATTTGACCTTGATATGCCTATTTTCCTACTTGCTGAAAGATTCGTACTTGGGTACCCCCGCCTAGTTAACCTAATGTAGATGGAACTGAACAACACTGCTTTGCATGGGGAATTAAGTTGCTTGATTTGACCAATAGATGGATTTATTGATACTATCAATATTATTGATAGGCCGGTCCACCCGAGAATGGATTCATTCGAAGCAGAGTAAGTAGCTGCCTACAACTACTGTCAATAGATATGTCGAAGCAGATAAAATGGATTCATTTCTATCCTTGATTCGAAGGTACCTCACCCTCTCAGCCGCTTAAGAGAAAGAGCCACTGACTGGTGGGCTCAATAAGCTGCCGCCCCGCTCCAATAAGGAAACAACTGGAATAAAGTGAGACAATGAAATCTTCGATTCGATCCATAGTAGGTGCCATTGCTGGAGTGATGGGCACATGCTTCACAGTACTAACTCGTATGGAATTAGTGCGACTGGGGCAGTGGAATCTTTAGTGCTCTACCTAGGCTCTTGCGCCTATATTAGGTTGCATAAATAAAAATGTTTTATGAACTGATAGCATCATAAATAACGTAATGTTGACTGAAAAAGTTGACGAGGGGATTTCATGGGTTCAACTGGCTTGAGGAAGATATTTACCCGCCCTTACAACCCACCCTCACACTAACCTATAGTTACTCACACTGACGTGCCTCCTGCCCCGACCAATTGATTCAGCCAGGAATGCAATGCTTAGTAGATATGGCACTACTCTATTAAACTTTTTACCTTACCTTACCTTGTTACCCAACCTCTTTACCCACCTTACGACTTCGAACTTGAACTCTTTACTGCTTTTCGAGCGACGAAGACCTTGAATGCTTTGAACCACCTTATCACCCACCAACTACCTTACCTATTTAGCCGCCGCCCCCTTGAAACGCTCTTTTGAACCTGATATGATACTTGAGCCCAACTTACATTTGAAAGTGACTTTCTCTTTTGGAATAATTGCATTTTAATTCGTTTCACACGGCTAGCTGGAATGGGGCTGGCTTAACTAGGGTTGGAAGTCTTGCTTTGAGGCTAGAATAACCTCGCTGCTGCTTGCTTATAGATAATAGGATCCCTAATGGGATTGTAGCAGGTCCGGCTGCTATGACAAAGTCTTTCAAGTTAGGTTTCCCGGCTAGGTCTTATTATACTTCTTATTTCAAAGGAGAGGAAGGTGGCACAATGGAACCGCGCTTGGATCATATGCTACTGAAACATATTAATATGGGATACAACCAGTTATTAGTGGGAACACTACCCACCTTATCTTCTTGGAACTACACTGAATGACGCGGATTCTAGGATACATCAGGATTGTAATAACATTACTGAGACCAATGAGTCTTACCCATTGAATGAGAGTGGAAAACCTTTTATCGAGCGGAAGTAGCATAATCCACTGGTTCCCGAACTCGCATTTTGCTTGAGTAAACTGGCTCAAATCGCTTAGTTAAAGCAGTTCTGAATGCTAATTAATTCCATAACTTGCCCGACCTAATTAAGTACAATTTATTAAAAGTGTGTGTGCCCAAGGTAGGGGACAAGGCTTTAAATGGTTTCCCGCGATAATTACATATATAAATAATTACTAGCAGCTACGCCTTATCACCAAATGCATATTACCTGCGAACATGCCTACCAGGCATACCACCTGGGACTGCTCTGGGTAATGGTGAGAAAACGGTTCAACTGGTGACGCTGGGAATTCTGCTCCTTCAACAGCTCTTGGAAATGCTATGGCAAATGAGGCTGGGAATCCCGTTTCAACTGATTATTGGAATGATGCCAGTTCAATTACTGCTAAGAATCAATTCTGTTCAACTGATTATGCTACCGAGAGCTGGTCGTGATACCGGTTATAATACTTTTGCTGCTGGGGTTACTACTGGGAATTTAGCTGGTTAAACCGCTGGGAATGCTGGTTTTAGTGCTCCTGGTTATGCCGCTTCAACTGCTGGTCCTAGGCCCTCCTACTGCAGATTCTGCTGGGAATTATGATGATGCCGGGACTGGTGCTTATGGTAATAATTATGCTCGTTTAAATGAGGCCGGGAATTACGATGCTTGGAATGCTTATGCTTTGATCCCCAGCGGATTGATTCTTCTGATTAGTTCGGGTCGTTTGATCTGGTTGCTTGGTTGATCTGGTTCTGGTTTGATCCGGAAGGATATTGAGGGGGGGCATTAGCACAAGACGGTAATACTTCAGTATACACTCGCCCCCCCGGCTCGCCTTGGGATCGCTCGACTTCGTTGAACTAATCTTTCTTTTACCTGAGTACGGAAGGAAAAATGATATTGCCGCGGGATCCTGGCTTCGATCAGCTCCACATTATACTTTATGGAAACAATAATCAAAAGCCCAATCCCTCCATCAGTTGGGGAGCGTCAATCGACTAAATAAAGCAATAAACAGAAGAGGTCACTTTTGTATGTATTCCCCATGAGGTGTACAGGTCCCATGAAGTGAAAAGTTTGTTGTAGGCCCAGCCAAGTGATCAGAGTCTTCTTCCCTTCCAAGGTGAGCGATCCCATCCAAGTCCAAGTGTTTGAACAGAGTTGAGCTGGGGCAATTTAGTGAGCAGAGTATTTCGAGCCAAGTGAGCAGGATCAAAGTGGGTATCTGGAGTGCCTGGTGAGCCAGGCTTAAGGGAACAAAGGGGGGCTTAGAAGATTAACGCACTATGTAGGTCATTTTCCGATTCCAAAAAGCATCCTAGGAGGGTAATGCCTTGGATTTCCCGGTCGTTGTTTCTTAGTTTATCAAAAGGCTATAGCGAGCGTGAAGCCAGCCATATAATTTTGGTTTTGGACTTTAAACCTCATTTCCCCTATAGAAGTGGCCTTTCTCTATCCTCGGAGTTTGGTTTCTTCCAGCACCCGCCTAAGCAGCTTCTAACCGCCCTGCCTTAAACCCTTTACTGCTTGCTTTACAACACGCCTAACTTATATACGCCTTGCCAAATTCATTTTCTATCCCGCTCTACGCTTCGGGACCTGTAATGAAAGAAAGGTAGCTTTCAAATGCTTAAGTGGTCCCAGTTCGCGAGTGATAACCTAGCGTTGCAAATGATTAAGTGTCCCGATAATCCGGGAGAGCAGTCCTTACAATAAGTGGGTGCGGAAGCACGCTTGTTCCGCATCGGGACGAGGGAATTTTCGTAACAAAACTGGGTGCATAAAGCAATAGTATAGAGAGTGAATATGAACCTGGCCCAATGAAGGTGGGAAATTGCCTCTCCTTATAAGTCGAGCGTGCTTCCGCACCCACCAGTTAAAAGAAGTAAGGCCAGATGAGCGTAGGAAGGAGAACTTTATAGGCCAAGTATGAAACTCAAGGTGAGGTGGTTTGCCCAAGAAGAAGAAACTGAAGATGATAACTTGTTAACGGTTGCTTGCTTTCTCAGTGACCCCAGGTTCCTATGCACGACAGAAGAGGAGGATAAGGCCCCAATCCATAACCGAATTAGAGGCCATATCCCTCACGATATGGTACGGTACGGGGACGAGTGAGTGATGCACAGCCATAAGGCCATTCCCAATAGCCAATTGTAACTAGTAGCCAGTTGTCTTTGCTTGTAATAGCCGCTATAGCCGGTTGATCGTAGCCAGCAGGTCATAGCTGCTTATAATAGCCATAGGATAATAATAGCCAGTAATAGCCCATAAGAAACAGTCGCAGCCAGTCTCATTGCTAGAAGCTCTAGTCAGAGCCATACCCGAGAGATGATAGGACATAACCCCACGATACGATACGATACGGTACGGTACGGCACTGAACCACGTTACTACCTCACTTACCTCTACAGAATAAAGGGCTCCGCTCCTCGACTGTCATGCTATGACAAAGCGTTACTACATACGTTGATTCACCAGTCGAAGATAATATGCCATACACATAGCAGCACATTGCCAGTCGCCAATAGCTTTATAGCCAGAAGATCTTAGCCAGAAAGGCATAGCCATACAGCCAGTCACCTTCAGCCTTTTACCTATAAACTTCAGCCTTACCAAGTCCAATAGCCAAGAACAACATAAGGAATGAATCCGCCTCCCGTAACCTTTTTACATAACCCTTTTGCCAAGAGCCAAGAGTATGTAACCTTTCCTTTGCATCTGATCTCAAATTAGAATATAAACATATGTCCATCAATGTATCAATCAAAGACCAATATTGTTCTCTGCACCTAATCAATTTTTGTGCCTCTGAGCACCTTTGGGTAGCACCTGTTCATTATATCCTCCCTGAATGGCTCTATCTAGCCTCTTCCTAAGTATTATATCTAGGCTTATTATTTTTCATATTATACCACTGCCTGTTGCATATGATCCTCCCCAGTGAACTGACAACTGATTGGATTCTAGATACTTATTAGTATTACGATAGAGGCGTGTTACCAACTGATGAGATGAGTGTTCTTTAGAGGCAAGTTTCAACTGATCCATCTGCCCATAACACGTCTCCATCTTTCACATTAAGATCACACGTCCCCATCGATCGGTCAATAGGATAAGGCCCCACGAAAGGCTTTCAACAAGCCATCCGCGCCACGCATTCCGTTCAGTACGCACCTGCCTACTTCCCTGGTTCGGAGAAACACGACTTACTAGTTGTTCATTTGGTTCTACATTTAGAATGGGTTAAGAAGGCTGAGAGAATAGTTCTAGACTCATAGCTAGTTATAGAATAATCGCATTGATACAAAGAAGTTCAATCTTACTTTCGTTTTCTTTCTATGGACCTGGAAGTCTCAAGTATAGTAATACGGCTTAAGCATTAATGCCATTAATACAAAGAGAATAATCCCTCAGATCAGTGGGAATAGGATGACCGGGAGTAAGATCTAGATAAGCCTGAAGATAATCTATATGAAGTGGATAAGCCGGAGGAGAATACGGCCCCCTGCCTGGAGAAGAAAAGAGAGAAAATAATAATAAATAAGAATACGCATGATGAAAGAGATTAAAACCATCGATAAAGCATACCACCAGAGAGAAGTCGAAAGGTTAGCGACTGGCGAGCTAAAGCGGGAAACAGAAACTGAAAAGAATAGCTAGCATATGCATAAAGAAAGGGTACCTTACTACGGCTTAAGAAATACCTTATTATTGCATTGAACTTACATGGATTTAACAGAATATCTGTATATCATGGATTTCACATAATTTCATGTATTTAGATTAAATTATCTTTCTAATGACTCGATCTCTCAAGACTAAAGAACAAACATCGCCCCAATCGGGATTCTTATTAGAGCTACTCACTTTGGCATTGAACAGATTGGCACCCCACCTGATACACTTGACCAATGAATGTAGCGATTAATCCTACCAGGGGCAATGAAACGAAATCTATAATATCCACAACGATGAGCCTTGACCATTGAGCATAAGTTCCAGAGCACACACTGTGTAACCACACCTCGTTGGAAGTTTTATAGGCTTTTCTGATACAATTACTACTTTTATTGGCAAAATGAAAATGAAAATGAAAACCACCACACAGAGACACTAGATCTGATACCACATGATGCAGTAAAGACTAATGCTTAGTCCTCTGCAGATATTGAAACCTTACATTCAGATGGTAGAGACAAAGCTCTGACTCCACAAAGCTTATTAGACCACAAACTCCTCATTATGCACAACAAGTCAATCACAAATACCATTACTTAAACAAACACACACAACATTCACACAAGAAAGCTCACTGGCTGAAATGGTTCAACAGGCCCTCTTGAATTAACATTAATAAAACTTACAAATACATTTCAAATTGCCTCAACATAGCTGAAATTATCTTCTAAACAAAAATTATCTTCTCAGGCCGCTAGTATTAGTCTCAGCTAGGCGTCACAAACTCTTACCAATTACCATTACATTATCCTTCTACCCAGGCTTCTTCTCTTCACTAGCTCTGCGGCCTCTGCTCTTATTCTCTAGAGTTAGTCTTCTTCAGAGTTAGTCTTCTTCTTTCCTCTTCCCCTTTCTCCTAGCGTCCTCCTCCATTCTTTTGCCAGATGTGACTATCTACAAAAATGGTGCGGGCCTACTTTATTACCTCCATCGTCCTTCTTAATTCCTTGTAAATTAAAACACGCAGGAGTATTAAAGTCCTAAGTGGCCCGACACTAATAATTTAATGTACACAGCCGCTATACACGTGGTCACACGTCTGATGATTTGGCGGGAGCACCAAATGGCGACGAAATCCTCAGAAATCCGACAAACAAAATTTATCCTAGAACACTGTAGACCGTACGATGAGTCCCCAGAAAAGATCAAGGGCTAGTGGGCTTTTCAATTTCTGAAATCCCGCGACCAATTGCATAAGGAAAAATCAACGGTCGATGGAACTTTCCACATCCGACTCCACGAACGGTCCGATTAGCAAGGGAGCCGATCCAACGGATGGCGGGGCTCCGCGGAAAAACTTAAAACCACATTCATCCCAAAAAGTGAAATCCCACTACGGTCACAATTTCATCTTGGACGAGATCCAACGGCCGATATCCCGGCGGAGTTTTTACTAGGCCCGACTCTCCACGAGCCATCTGATTAAAGCTAAAAAAAATCGACAGGTGTAAGGATTCTTCCACGACTTAAAATCCCGCGGGCCATTGGATATAGATCCAACGACTGAGAACCGGCCCAAAACTGAATATTTTAACAGTGTTCTGCTGTGACAAGGGCCAAAGCTGGATGTGCGTCGCTCTACTGATCTTCATGCTTGGTTATGCCCGATGCTCCTGCATCAAAATTGGAATGCATAAGGGGCGGAGCCGCTCGACCATAAGGGAGAGGGGTTTTGTCTGTATTTTGTTGGCTCCGCTACCTCTTGGATGTATCATGTATGATACCTCTGTCTCTTCCTCACCAAACAACCATAACATATCTACGGGTGCATCATCAAATTGTGCTTCCATAGTAAAGCTCTCGTCCAATGGTCCATCAGAGTTCTCTTCAGATGCAACCCCCTGTTGTAATGTCTCCGACCAGTTGATTTGCACACCTGCATAAATTCAAAGGGCATTTTCTGCCTGTCCATCAAATCCTATGGACACTCTCCTTTTTTTTAGTTTAACTATCTTATAGCATCAACCCTCCTTGTTTCAACCATCAACTGACCTTCTCTCCTATTTTTATAAAACTCTCTAGTTCCTTCAACCTAGAATTGTTACTCCCTCATCACTCATATCTTTCCACAGTGCTTCATTGTGTTCACAGATTATTGGAAGCTTATTCAACCACCACTAGTAATTTATTGTAACACATTGAAGGGTTGTATTTTCTCATTTTCGAGTTTGTGCATCCTCCATGGTACCTTCTTTCATTAGGTCTTCATCCTCAACACCATTCCAGTAAACCCCTCAATGCAGGGCTCTACGCTGCCATGCCCGATGGAGTAAAATAAAACATTTATTCTTGGACCAAAAACACATATATTTATCCAAGTGGGAATCTCCTTTACCAACCTCCCACATAGTCCCCTCATAAATTGTTCCTCAACCCATGAGTACGACTAACACAACTCTATTGCGACCTCTGCAATATATCCTTCTAAGGGATTCTGAACCCAAAAATCCACAGCTCTCACTATATAATTATAACAACGTTTAAACACTATAAGGTTCTGAGTATTCTAGGTAACATTTTTTCCATCCCTCCAACGGTACCTCAGATTCTCTTCAAGCCTTCACAACCATTCGAATAGACTCACCGGGAACCTACCCAAAATATATCATGCAAATCATAATATAAGAGCTCATCCTTGAACTTCTATGTGTTCTATCCGAATAATGGATATTTTTGTTTTATGAAGAGATCGATATGTTCGGCCTTCCTTCCGATAAGTGGGAAATTAAGTACAGAAAGATGGCGTTGCGAGCGGAATGTTTCTCTATCAACCTGTCCTCCCTGATTAGTATGGCTCCCCTTCTGGCAATGACCTTATGTCTATGATCGGCTATTATCTATGGCAACTATTGGTTGGCTATGACTGACTACGACTGGTGCTTTGGGGCTATGACCTTATGGCAACTAGAGCTTCTAGCTAAGACCTTTTGGCAGCAATGATTGGCTATGACTGGCTCCCGCAAAGAAAACTGGCTATGATCGATCGGCTATTTGTTATTACTTCTGGCAATGGACCTTCTGGCGACCTTCTAGCTATGTGGCTATCGGCTATGATCGGCAATGACAGGCTCCTGCAATGACAACAGGGCGGCGGCGATGACCTTATCTTCTGGCGCCTTACCTCCTGCTAATGATACTACTGGCTCTACCTTTGCTTCTCCTGCTTCTGGGTCAACTGCTTAAACCGCCTATGCTGTAGACCAGTTGAACGAGCACCAGCAGCAGTAGTAAATCTAGTAGCTTAAGCAGCACCTATTGAACCAGTTTATCCATCAGTAGAACCAGAAAAGGCATAGGCATAGGCACAAGTAGCATAGAAAACAGGTGACCCAGTAGATTAAGCTGATGACTCAGCAGTGTATTCAGTAGTTGAAGCAGCACCCGACGCAGCACCAGTAGCATTTTATATAGAGGCATAAGCAGCAGCACCATCTTTACCAGCACCATCTTAAGACCCAATGCCAGTAGTAGAGCTAGTTGTTCTTTACCCAGACCCAGTAGCATAAGCAAAGACAGTAGTATAGGCAGCACCAGCATAAGAATAAGATCGATACCCAGCAACGAAAGCAAAGGCATCACTAACTAAAACTAAGCCCTTTCCGACCGATCCGAGCCAAGCCCAAGGATTCAGCAGGAAGGAAAGGATGCACAAACGCGGCCAAACCCAAAGATTCAGACGCCAAAACCGAGCCAAATGAGCCATGCCCCCCCCCTCGCCAGATAAGGATTCAGTTACTGGTGTAGGTTCATATCCAAATATAGATGAGGATTCAGTTGGTAGAGTGAAAGCTGCAGTATAGATAGGAGCATGAACGGCATACCTTCCAGTTCACTAGCTTGTTTCATATTATATAGTTGCATAGTCAGTGTCAACAAAGTCCATTCGATGTTGTTTCTTTCCCGCTGCCTTAACTCCTGCTGCTTTAGGTGCCCCAGCCTCCGGTGCTTACGCCTTTGTTTCTGTCTTTGCTCTTGCCTATGCCGACGCTACCGGTCAGGTGGTTATAGGTAAACCAAATAAAATAGAACAGCACTTACCTTTAATGGCTTTTGGATGGCTCCTCTTGCCCTACCGATCTATGCTACCTCGTATGGTACTGTCTTTCTTGCTGCGTGCTTTTATACAGGAAGCATCCCAACCAGCAGCTTAAGAAGAAGCCAATTTCTTAACCTTTACCATCATTTGGTAGTGCTCCTACTAACTTATATATCGCTCAAGGCTACGAGGTCTACTGGTGATAGATCAATGGGTTTAACGATCGGATCTACTGCATCCATATCTGCTTCTTTAGCAGGGTCCACTTCAATAGGTGCTTATAATAGATCTTCACCAGGAACCGGAACTTCTGCGGGCGAAGGAGCTGGATTTGGAACATATTCTTAAACTAAATCAAGTTTGACCGGTGCTGGAACAACCCCTCTCCCTTATGGTCGAGCGGCTCCGCCCCTCAAAGGAGCGTCTCATTCCCTTATAGTTTAATGCCAGCCATAAAAGTTTAATAATAGTGTACCTGTGAGAGTCTGTATAATGCCAGGCAGTCTCGCTAGCCTACCCACAATGCCAGAGTGGAAGTATAGCTCTCCTACCCATGATGCATTGGGAGGGCCTTTGGAAGTATAGCTCTCCTTGTAACCTCGCCATCTTCAACCAAAGATGCTTCCCATTGGAGATGCCCTTGGAGATAGTTCGGATAACCCTATCCTTTTATATCTCTAATCTATCAGGCCCTACCAAGAGGGCGACCAATCGCTCCTTCCCTTTTACAAAAAGGTCCAATGCAATAATGTTAGGATTCAACATGTAGTTGTTGATCATGGGTCTAGTCTTAACCTCATCTCTCTTCGATTCTTTCGTAAAATGGGTTTAACCAACATCTCTCCTACTCACATCACTTGTTGAGGTTTGAACCATTCAGAATCTAATTGATGCGGCTCTTTCACTCTCAACATAACTCTTCAACCTAAGAATGTGTCCTATCCTTTCATATTTATCGACCATGATTTGAGTATAACCTCCTCATTGGATGACCCTAGCTTCATGCCATGATGGCTATCCCACGGACTAATGCTGGAAGTTAGTTACCGATCGTGGTGTTTTGTCGAGCCTATCCATCTTCTACATCCCCCTGCCACTATGGAAACTTACGGACAAGTTACACAACCTACCCCGATGATTGGAATGCCTCGAACCCAACAAAAGGTAAATTAGATATGCGCAATATAATATATTATTCCATCTTTATATAATGTGGATGAGAGACACTGGCTACTGCCATTGTTGGATGACCGACTAGCAATTACCTTTAATTTAGAACGCTATGGCGAGTATTCATATATAATGGGGACTATGACACTGGACATGGAGTGTACTGGATTAACTTGCAGTAGGATCACCACCTACCTACCTGGTATCCTACCAGCATTTAACCTGGATAGTGGAGCGGATCGAGAATACCGCACAGACAATGGAAAGGACGTATCAATGCGATATCATATAGTAATAGGTTGAATAGTTGTAGGTCTGGCTGCTATGGCAAGGTCTGCAGGTTATGGGTTTCCCGGCTAGGTATCCCAGCTAGTCCTCATTTTTGATTATAACCATGCCCATATAAAGAATCTGACCACCACCTTCCTGGACACATGGAAGAGAGAACAGGTTGTTATGCTCCAACCAAAACTTTCAACATGATAGGTAGGCCTCAGGGCATGGGATTTAATACAAACTTTAGTAGGGCCGACATAAAAAACTTACTGACTAAGCTTGTGGTATCTTAAGGCTCATATGTCCAGGGACCTAAGAATAAAGAGGGGCCATCGATAAAATCAATCCAGGCAGGCTGTTCCCCCCCATTCTGCTCCTCACATTGTAGTAATGGCAAAGACGTCTCAATTATCATATGTGAAAACGTATGGAACTCTAAGTGCATGGACTCGGCTTTCACTGGCCAGAATAATACCTGCTTGAACTCCATGGAACAAGACTGTATGGACTACTGAAGCTAGTGCCCCAAGTATACCTCCGGGAACTACGGTAAAGAGAAAGCTTTTCTCCTCCTATTGAGCGTTAGCGGTACTCAACATGGTGGGGCAGTAGCAATTCTTCCCCAACCAGGAGACAGCCATTTTATTGTTCGCTTTCATTATCCAACCCAACCAGGAGGAAAGCGTTGAACTAATAAAGATACTAGGGAGAGGGGAGAAAAGGTTTCCAAGGCGAGTATCATGTATATATGCGATACATAGATATGCGAGTATCAGCTGTACAGCAAGGACCTGTGACAACTTAACTTTCAAAGGGTTATGGTAGTGCCGTTGTGAAGGCCTGTTGAGCTAGCTGCTGCTGCCGCCGCTGCTCCATCCAATGGGAATGTCTTATTCAACTTATTTAGATGGGAACCTACACTACAGACGGAAGCTAGTGTGTCTAAAGGGGGCTTATTTACATGGGGGGACTACGGTAATACTCTATAGGCCTTAACCATAGGGCTTCTTTCACTCTGCTATGATTTGAATGGAGAGAATTCAAACCGTACCGTGAACCATAAATACCGTAGTAGGGTGTAGGGTGGTAAGTGTCCAATATACTAAGGCTTGAACTCTAGTGCAAGTGTCCATAGAACTAAAGCTAAGGGAAGGAACTTCAGTTTCCTGATTTAAACTATTGGGACTCAGAGTTTTAACTACAGCTACTAAAGCTAATTATAGAATTAGGTGGACTGAAGTTGAACTATTGGAACGTAAAGCCAAAATAAATAATAGGAATAGAACTAGGCTATTATTTTATTTCTTACGGACGGAGGTATTAAGAAGGTCCTACGGTGCTTGTCCGCATCGGGCAAGGGTAATTTTCTGGGTGCATACCTTGAAACTTTGATATAAGCATTGAAACGCATTGAAACTTTGATATAATAAGGAAAGGTATTGGCCCAATAAAATGAGAAATTCACTTGATTTCTTTATATATGTAATTACACTTCATGCCTTCCCTTCCTTCCTCGGGACTTCGCTCCTTTCACTCACGCGATCACCATTGTTTTCTTAACTGAGAATCGTTCTTTATAAGAGACTTCCTTTCTATTATTCCTATTTTTGTAACGCTAGAGGTTAGCATTTGGAAGGCACTGGTAGGTCCAGTCCGGCCCGGTCCAGCTGATCCAGCCGATATCGCCACCAGCATCAGGAACTCTTTACTCTGGGTTACTCAACCAAGAAGGATAGGTATTATGCCCTGGCCAGGGATATAGATTCATTCATGGCTAAGAGAATCGGTAAATAATATTCCCCTCACAGATGGGATGTATACTCCCTATATAAATTATCCTCCTAGTAACATTTGTGACAGCAGAATGGCACTCCTTGATGGTGGATTTTGAAGGACATATGGAATCCTATCACCTACAAATTGAAGTTAGTAGAGGTTATTTGTTCTATCTCCTGGCAGCGAATTATCTTCTCCATGCAAGAGGACTGAATCTTGGCAGCAGACTAAGGCAGCATTGGAAGCATACTCCTTCCCTTTGAGCAGATCTAACTCCATAATCAGCATTAGCTTTAGTTATTTTCTTCAGAAGGATGCTAACATAATTTGCACCATGATTCATCATTAAACCAGCAGCATTATACCAACAGGTTAGGCAGCCCTTAAAACCCTCTCCCTTATGGTCGAGCGGCTCCGCCCCTCAAAGGGCGTCATTCCCAACAGAGTATGATCAGCTTGTTTATGATTCAAGGGGGCCGAATTGATGTAAATGGAGGTATTCCCATAAAAAACCGCCCTGTAACTTTGTTGGGTAGATTTTATGACCTTTTATAGCACCATAAAACCAGTAATTACTTTTCAAGCGGTCCTATAGGTAGAGGTTTTACAAATTGCAGCATCAATTGGTGACTTTCGTGGCAATTGGGAGTGGTTCTAGACACATTTTCCTTAAGAACCTACAGTAGGACAGCAAGTGTTGTGCCCTAGTATCATGAAGTGTAAAAAAAGGGGGGAACTAGGGGCCAGACAATCTTTATTTGAAAATAGAATCCCCCTTGGTTTGGCCCAGAGCTTGTAGTAGAGCTTGTTTATTATGGCTAGTAGTACTATGGCTAATCCATAGAGATAGAGTCGTTAGAAAGATAATTTCATTCTGAACTAAAGCTAAGAGCAACAAGTTGAACGGAAGCTAATTAACGGAAGCTAATTATAAGTCTCATTAAAGAAAGAAGATAACTTCTAGCTATAATTAGTTCTTCGCTTTCTTCGCTTTCTTCGCTTTCTTCGCTCAGCTACTAAGTAAGCTTTCTTTTTCTCTTTCTTTTTGCTTTGGAGAGATGACAAAGAATGACAAATTCAGGTAAAACAATACTTTATTCATCAACTGGCTAAGATCTCAGACCTTATTGACATATACATAGCCAATCACTATCTATGCCTACTACTACTCTCTATTTTAGATTTCAGAAGGCCTGAGAGCCAAAAGCCCTTAGTCATTCATGCGTTTATAATTGAAACATAGGGAATAGATTCAAATGGTCTACCACTCCAACTTCCAAGGGAACTCGAAACGCTCCTTTGTCAATTATTTGCTTTTTTCATTACTGATCAATTGAAATTCTCAATTTTAGTTCATTCATTGACGTGGCCAAAGGCCAAATGTCCTCATGTTTCCATTTGTCATTGTGGGATCATTTGTTTCTATCATGGCAACCCTCTAGTCTTTGCGCCACTCATCTTATTTTGTTTTTCTAGCTCCCTATCCTACCCATTCGTTTAAGCTCTATTGTAGCCTGTGATGCTTTCACCAAAGTCTTGCTTCTAAACATTGCTTAGTGCTGCTTTCCTCCGCGACATTATAGAGTGCGGGACACCTTTGACAAAGCTATTATCTCCACATTCTATTTATGGAGGCATCCACAAGTTCTTATTATGTACAAAGATTTGAAAGGGACTTTTCCTCTGCATCCTTTCCTCCACATCCATTCCTTTGTGTCCATTTGTTGTGCATCTCTTCCTTCTCAAATTCCACCAGGGATCAGCGTACTTAAGCGGATACCTCATGCTCATATATATAGTATTTCCTTTCTGTGATCAGGATACGCACTACGGCTTCAGTGGTAAAGTGGAACTTGGCATGGAAATGGCCTGATCATTGCGGTCTTATGCCTTTGAAAGAATCCCAATCTAACATCGATCGCTAGTCTACTACTACCCGCTTACTACACTTTCGTAGAAAGGAAGGTACGAAGTCGCTTGTCCGCATCGGGCAAGGTGCGAAGCTCTTGCTCGATAAAAGGAGAGCAAGGCCTTTTCACTATAGATATAGGTCATTGTAACGTCAGCCAGAGAACTAAGTATTAAGTGAGCCGAAGGGATTTGTTGGTCTCCTACATTGGGATTGCCTAACAACCAGCAGGGCAAGGAAGTATTTCTTTGCTTCAATTAACAAGGGCAATAAATTTACACTTTAACCCAACTCAGCTATAAAGACCTTACTCGGTGTCTTGACCAGAGACTCCATGTACATACGCCACCAATCCTCTTACTCATACTAACCACAATAGTTATGGAAAGTTATCCCGCCCTATAGAAGACTTTATACCATAGAGACGCCCACAAAAGTCTTTCCACCCTGGAAAGGGCTAAAGGATTGTAACGAGGCTTTACTAGCTCACCAGACTAACCACCCTGCTAAGAGCTAATGCATATAAGATATCTTGCCTAAATAAATTAAATATATTATATACGGATGTTAGCTCCAAGTAAGGAGGATTTTTTTCACTGTCCTAATGGGCAGGCTTAATTGCACTGTCCTAATAGTCAATAGTATTTAAATATGCCCTTGCCTAAGGTCATCTCGAATACATCTATTCATTAACGTCATTGAGAGGGACAGAACCTGCGTAAACCTGCTCTCAGAGATTGAGATTATAGAGAACTTATTTATTATATTCATTTATAACTAAATAGAAATCTTTTTTTTTTTACTCCTTCAAGCAGGGGCGGAGCTGCTCGACTAAAAGGAGAGGGAAATAAGTACCCCAAATGATAAGGAAGGATATTGAT
>Ga0233330_1000020_pt1 | contig 17536 bp, 7 predicted proteins | sample GEONDECOMP201_FD_180703 | JGI IMG/M metagenome (GOLD analysis project Ga0233330, IMG submission 180703) | Leaf litter microbial communities from Shasta-Trinity National Forest, California, United States - GEON-DECOMP-201 | ecosystem: Environmental > Terrestrial > Plant litter > Unclassified... | reverse complement strand
ATCTCAAGTTGGGTTCTAAAGGCTTCTTCACAGCTACCTTCACTAGCGCGAAATACAGTAAACTTTTTTGGAAAAATGGCCCCTATTTCTTTAATTAAGCGGGTCTCCTTCTCAGATACTAGACAGAAAAGTTCAATATGAAGAAAGAAGACTTCATTGCAGCTCTAACGTGAATAGGCATGTATTCCCTCCCACGGGAATACTAGGATGAAGAGATCTTGACGATAATAGGGAACACATCGGGCTCCTTCGTGAAGATATAAGACATCACGAAATATGAACGTTACACCTCGTATGCTTTAATATGTGTATATGAATGTTAAAGAATTCACTTTATTACGGATTTCAGGAGGAGAGTTACCACCATCCTCAGGTGGATGGGGTTATTTACCTTTATCAATAAACTTCCTTCCCTTTTTAGTGTTTATAGGTTCCTCATATAACGGCCTTACTTCCTTTGTAATGAGATTTTATGTATAAATATTTGTAGGAACTTGAATTGGCTTACCGATCTCTTTTACCTCCTGGATGATGTGAATGTGAGCCGAGTCCTGAACTGATGCGTCTACAACTTCCAGCATCACAGTCTTTGGGCTTTTTTTAGCAACAGCTTCCACTGATTTACCCCTTTCTACCTCCTAAAAAGAATTTTATTCTTGCTGCATGGGCTCTCCACCAGCCCTCAGCTCTAAGGACTCCAAAGGCTTTGACTTTGCTTCTTCAACCTTCTTCGCCTGTGACCCATCCTTGCCCTCATTTATTTGCTTTCTACAAAACTTCCTCACTAAAGGAGTGAGACAGTCTTTCGCCACATGGCCATAACGGTGGCACCTTGCGCATATAAAGGGGACATTGCAAAGTCCAAATCTTGCTTATACGTTGAGCTCCCTCATACAATCTCCAAATTGTTGATCAACCCCTATCCCTCCTACCGTCGGTCGAGTGGCTCCGCCCCTCACTGACATCCAGCTCCACCGGCACTTTAGCCACTGAACGGTGAACACTAGATTGAAATGAAGTATCAACCAGGATCGTGCGCCCAATGAGATTCCCTATTTCCCCAATTCACTTTTCAAACCACAATTCCATCGACAGGCCTGGTAGTTTTACCCATACCAAATATTTGGTAAGCACTTCTGACCTTGGGTAAAAAAAAGTGCCAGGGAGGGATCAAAAGAAAGGATGTGCCCCAGAACCAAGAACCCTTGAGGATAGTCACCGCCTCCCAATCGGAGCGAAAGGTAAAACCAATCCACCCCTTGGAGAGAATCAGTAAAGAAGGAGGACCATAACCAATTACTGGCACCCATACCAACTGCATCCATAAATTCAAGGTATTTTGTGAAATGTGTGTTGACCTACAAATTTTCCAATAAGAACTTGACCCGCATACTCCAGAGCCTGTTATACACGTACATTCTCACCGACGACCATCCTTACTGTTTAGTCCTTCCTCTTCACCACCTTACGCTTCTTCTTAACACAACACAATTCACCTCGGAATTCCCTTTCGAATGGGATGCACCTTGGCTTCCACCATGCAGACAGTAAAAATCCAATATACTTCCGATGAAGCCTTCACCCTTAAACGGATCAGGGGATCCCGCTCAATCTCTTGTGACCAGAGAGAGCTTTCCAAACAACCATTTAACAAGACCTGCAAACAGGGAGAAAGAGCTGGGGACAAGGCCGAATGAGTAACTACATCAAAAATTGATTTGATTGCCTTTTTAATACTGCTTCCTTCGAGCTCCGAGCCTTTTTTTTTACCTTTGCTTGAAGCCCCTCCAGATGTAAAAACTGTTGTACCTTCTTCATTTAAAGGACTGACAAGATCTGTGACCGCGTCATACTGCAGCAATATCTGACCCTCAGGTGCTTCGAACCCTAAAGTTTCATTTCCACGCATGAAGGGTGAAAGTGGCGCGTAAGCGCGTTTTCGTGCCCATTGAATGCGGTTTCTGTAGCCATTGCAGGAGCTTTATTGCGAAAGGTTAGCGTTTGGCACTCGATCAACTGTTAACTGGCAAGATTCGTTTCAATAAGCAGCTTCGCCCCTCATCCATCTGATTATAATGAGTATACCGAAGTGACGGGTTCAGTAGCTAATTCGTACATAAGAGATGCTTCCCATTCCGCCCTCTGTTCAATAGATGAATACAGGCGCGCATAGATGGACCTTTAGAACTAACCGAATAAAGCCAAAGACACACAGAATTGAAACCACCAACTAAACCAACTAACCAGCAGACAGCGGGGAGAAGCAGGGCAGAAAGGCGCAGGGGTGGAGCACTTGGATTGAGCAGATGAAAGCAATGAACGGAACAACCTAATTTGACTCACTGAACCACTCAATAGGCGAAACATAACATACGCAAATAACCGAACCAACCTGCGGGGTACGGGCAGAAGACAAACAGACAGATGGATAGACGGACTTGGTTACAGGCAAACCAACACACTGACCAGCAAACCAACCAAAGATCCAGATGCAGAGGTATCGTCGTCAAAGGAAGTAGTTCTGGTTGTTGTTGACCCAGTGAAAGATACAGATTCAACCAATTGATCCCGCAGCAGAAGAGCAAGCTCTATTATGAATACCAAATGGAAGGAAGGGAATTAAATGGCTTCGCACTCCACACTCCATGCATGGGGAAGAACGAATAGCTCAATCGTTATCCTCCTATGACGCCAGGATCCGGGACAGACACTGATACATATAATCTGACGTAGTCCGCCATTAGTCACCCAGCCACTTAAGGTCGAAAGCCAGGTTCGGATCAAGGTCAATATCCAGTTCCATAAATATATAAGATTCAAATTCTAATGCATGCTCAGTAGGCCGAGCCATATATCCAGTCTATATTGCATTCACTCGACCGATAACTGTAAATGCACTCAACTGGGTCACCCTATCTATATGGCGGCGGTGCTTCCCTAATGTCTCACCATTACCCGTCAACGTGCTGATGCCAGAGCTGCTGCTGGGTTCAGAGAGACTCACTCCCCGCTTGGTTACTCTGGGTGGTCTCTACGTGGTTCATATATGATGTTGCCATATATGATGTCTCCATATCTACATAGATACTTGCATATATAAATAGATATTTCTTTTTGAATAGACGATGTTGCCATGGAGAAGTCGTCATTGCCATGAACTAACTGGACTTATTGAACTCGCATGGATAAGTTTACTTGACTAAATAAAAACTTTAGTTATAATTGCGGTCTAAGATATGATGTCGCCATGGAGACGTGTTAACCTAAGTCCTGCTGGCCCATGCTACTATGAGCAAGTTGAAAGCGCATATCTACTCTAGTTAATCTATGATATCGCTATCTCTACGTTGACACTTACTTGGATCTTCATATCCACGTTTTAATGATATCTCGGCATATCTACCTGGCAATGAACAACCGGACCTAGCCGGATCTACTACAAATAAGTTCTTGGCGGAGACTACGAACCGGAACTACTACTACGAGATTGCCCATGTAGTATGGTCCTGATCTAAGTAATAGTGGTTCATATACGATGTCGATTCAGTAATTCTTTTCTTGGAAATGAATGAAACCTATTTGTGTACCAGCCAATTCCGCAAGTGTGTCTCTTCTGCACTAAATATTGTCAGAGTAAATGCCGCTATTCTCTTCAATGCCACTATTCTCTATCTATCAATCCAGTACAACATTGGGTTGGTCAATTACCCGGCAGCAGGGATAGCCTTCCCCCCACCTTTCACGAGGTGCATAGTTCTAATATAGTTCTTTCACGAGGTATAGTTATCGTATAGTTAGTTCTCTTCAATCAACAGACATCCGTTCTAGTATTTCTTTTTGCATGCATACATAGATATATACAGCAGGTGTTCATTGAGCGGTGAACAGACCGGAAATGCCCTTATTATTCAATGCAATGTGGGGTGAGAGAGAATAAAGAAAATATCCGGAATAGGAACTACTTGTCCCAAAGCGAATAAGGCGGATTTATTGCTTCTTTATTGCAAATAGTATTAGTAACCCCAAGCCAATAAGGAACAGGTTCACAGGGGACTATATAGTGTATGCGTAGATGACAGAGGATGGACGAAATACTTACTTTCTATATGCGAACTGTGCTTATTTTCCACTCCACTTTCTATCTTTAAAGCAGTCTAATAGGAGCTTTCCATACGTTCTATCGTTGGTTACCCGCTTTCATATCCAACAGGCTGTCCCTTCCTATCCACCCTTTGTGCGCCTACTGACTCTAGCCTTTCTAGTATGCACTTTAACCTTACCGTTCAACTAGCGAGCTTCCTTTTCAATACAACTTTATGCCAATGAGCTCGGGCCTCGCAGGGCATGTCCATGGGAGGGAATGGGTTTCAATGGACTTTTTTAATAGCTTAATGCTGCTTAATGTAAATATATAAGCTTCAATAGAACATCGTCAAGCCTACTCCTTCAACAGGATATAACCGGGGAGCCCGTTTCATGCATCTTTCCAGCATAACCGGGACTGCATCATGCATCCTTTCAAAATAACATAATCCGACCTATGAAGTTATTCAACAAAACACATAACCAGGCGGGCTTCACTGGACGTCACATCACCCGCTTTGGGGAAGGAATGTTAACATAAAACCACCAGATAGCTTTATGCGCATTGTTCATTAGTGCATATATCTCACCTAGCTGTACCAAGCATACATATGTTACCTATCTGTTCCTTTGTGTTCATACCAAGCCTATCAGCTTCTAATTGACCTACCGACTCTTGCCGTCTCTTGTCTGTTATACTGACTCTAGCCGTTCCTAGTGGTCTATATACCGAGGTGGTCTGTTGTATACCGAGCCTAGCTGCTCCTAGTGGCCTGTATTCCAACTCTAGCAGTCCCACTTGGCTTGGTGTGCACCGTGAACTTTACCATCCATCTAACAAACTTCCATTCATCCAACTTAATGCCAATAAACTTGACCCCGCAGCACTGGGAATGGCTTCCCACGAACATACACGGATCTATCTATACACCCCTACTTTTTATGCTGCAACTCAAACTTATCTGCCAGTTAGTTAACCTATTCTAATTGGCCTTACTCCTTACATACCAAAAGCAGTCTAAAAGTAGCTTTCCGCACATTTTATTGTAGACTTAGCCCTCTTCTTTACTCCTGCTGCTAACATTTAACTGAAACTCGTTATTCTGGCAGCTCCTTCCTTCAAACCTAGCAACTGGAAAGCACTTTGACCTTGTTCCGCTTCATAATACCAATACTTGAACCTCGTGAAAGTAAGGTCCTAAGGAGAGACATTATCGGGTTTTCTTATTCAATAAAAACATAAAAGGGCCTGTTTCTTTCATCTCTTCTACAAGACATAACCGGACCCCTCTCCCTTATGGTCGAGCGGCTCCGCCCCTCGTTTAATACATATTTTATACATAACTATAAAGAGTGGGGGCTAACTTTTAGACCCGCTTTAGTGCGTTCAATAAATGAAAAGCCCCTCAATATTAGTCTTAGTTTGAATGAGCTCAACTTAGGTAGAATAAACCCGCCAATAAGTAAATAAGTCCGGCCTCCGGAGGACATCTGCTCAACTCCCGAGGGTCTTATCTGATCTATCATCTATTATCCAACTCTTTCCTTCGCTTTGATGGGGGATATAAGGCTCCCTTATTGGGTAGACCTTCCAACTAATCATTAGATCTCGTATAGTGGGCTTACCTCTTGCATTACTTAGTAAGCTGATATCCAACTACTAGGCTTAGTACAATCTATACCACATGCCAGATACGAGGTGTGATTAGTAATTAAGCTGGCATAATACCCGAATTATTACTGCTTAGGCATTATCACGTACTCAATAGTCCAAATTACTAATTCAGCATGTAACTTAACCCGCTTGATGTCGTGTGTTTTACCTGATAAATAGTGTGAAATCTCATACTATGGGTGAGCTCAACTACAAATTAATTACACGTATAATATTAGCTCTACATCTTCCAGGCAATCATTACACTATGTAAAGCCTTAGGTAATTATGTTGCTTCATATACCTGGTAATATACCCTATGTGAATCCATGTTACTGATCTATTACATGTAAGTACTCTATCCGTCATGATGTTGCACCAATACTTAATATTATGATTTCCTGGCCGTTACACGACGGGAGGCTGGCTGATATGATAAATATTAAGTGCGTAATGCTAACTTAGTAGAGGTGTAATTACGACCCGCTTGGTCATAGATAGCAGTAAGCTGTTATGATTTGCCAATGAAACGTAAAAGATTCGGACTATTAGGAATGCTATTATCCCAAGCACGCGGGACTATGGAGTTTGAGTGATTATCCCCCGATCTGTGGAGGCCTAATTGTATCTTTAGAAACCGCGGTTGGGCACACAAAAAACAAATTACTGACTGAACTACTAGTAAGTTCACGGTCGAGTTTCATTTTTACGATAAAGGATTAGGTTCATAGTTCGAACAGGGCCTTTGAAATGGTTAGTCCTAAAATCAATGGAGTAACGGCTACACTCTGCCTTGCTCAAAAAGAAATAATAAGAGCTCCAATTCTGCCTTGCTTAAAAAGAGAGAGGGCAAGTCTCTTATCGACGTAATAAAAACTAGTAGTATTATTTTCATAATAAACCAACCCCCGAGGGAAGCGCTATCTCTGAACTAATTAAGATGCCATTAACATTTAGTCAGAGCCTATTTATTATCTACGATGCCCCGTTAGTGGAGTACTAGGCCCTAAACTCAGGAGCTAGTGTGTAGTATATAAGTCTGCCGCTTCGGTATTTGGTAAGGTGGGCTCGAGCTGATAGCAGCTTTATGACTCTATATGTGGGGTTTGCCCTAGGTGTTTCTCTACGATGACAGGTTCACAGGTGCTTCGATCGCTAGTTGGTAGGCCCTGCCCTTCGCAATTGGTGAACATTTAGTCAGTTAGTTTGATCACTTCCTTCGATTGGTTCGCTCCACTCCACGGCATTGGTTGGCTTTGAACGGCACCAAAAGCCTAATCTGTATCTTGGTAAGTGAAAAAGCGTTTCGTTCGAGAGTCATAGCTCGCTGCATCAGTGTAAATAAAATATCCATTTAGACTTTACATTTCGAGTGTTGATAGTGGGAGATCCAGCAGATGCAAAGGTGGGAAAGGCAGAGGCTTTACCTATTGAACCACTTAATGGATGTGCTCGGGCCGGCTCTGTGGACATTGCCTCTTCTGCTGGCTCCTTTGCTTCCACTAATAGTTGTTCCTAAACTCAGTCAACCACTTATGATTACTTTGCCCTTCCCAATGCTACAACCTTTCCCGCCTTTCTCTCTCCTACTGATGCTATCATTGGTAGTGGTACTTTTACTTGGTCACTTGGCTATGCCTATGTCTATGTCTATGCTTCCGCGGCTACTCTATCTGGGACCGGAGGATATAAAACTGGCTATTTATTTGGATCCAGCGGGCCATTCAAGAAGAGGTTCCAAGCACATATCCATAAGCCTTAGGTGCAGAGTGCTCCGCAGATACGGTTTCAGAAGCAGAAAGTTATACACCATTAGCAACATAAGCAGAAGCACTCGTAGTCCCAGATCGAGATACGATTTGTTCTCCACAGATTGAGATGCATATCCAGTTCCATAATATATATAGATACAGATTCCGTTGACCAAGATTCAGATACAAAGCGATCATATGCGGAACCCACAAAGGAGATGAGGGCCAGAGTAAGGGTAGCACCCAAAGAAGCATTATCTAAGGTGGCAGATTCTACAGTGGCAAAGTGAATAGCAAAGATGGCAGAGGCAGTTGACTCAGTTGATCCAGTTGCCCCATCTATTTTAGTTCACCCAGCTGTGTATCCCTTCCATTGATAGATTCACCCGTAGCAAAGGCATAGGCACCGGGTATAATAGAGGGACAAACGGTAGAGACAGTAGCACAGTGAGCACTATACCCAGTGCTTGTTTCCCCAACGTAGCCATTCTCCTTTGTTGGGTTCCGTCGTCCTATGATGTTACTATAAGTAATGTTCTAATCTTATATGGCGTTCCCATAAGTAGTGTCGTTCTGTTAACTCTGTATGCCGATCCTCCAACAGCAGTTCGAGATAGAAAACCCACAAAGGTATAGGTGTAGGCAGGGGTAAAGATGCTTTAGCTTCAGTAAATCCACCAGCAAAGCCAGCTAGGCTGGTATGGGCATCACCCGCGGCACATCGAGATCGAGAACCTTGCCCGATGCGGACAAAACCTCCTCACCCTCGTACCTCTTCTTTTCTTTTCCCCTTCACGTACATACTGAATCAGACTCCGCTCCCCCTTGGCAGAAGGCAAAAGCCAGGGGCGGAGCCACTCGACCATAAGGGAGAGGACCCGGAGGGGGCTCGACTGAGGGACGAGGGAGAGGGGTCGCTCCTCACCTAACTTTTGGGTTATTCTTTATAGATGTTCTATTTGGATATTTCGTAGGAATCAACTTTTGATTATGCCATATCTTCTCTACGAGCCTTCTTTTTGGTATGATTTATAACCTGCACTCCTTAGCCTCTTCAGACTACGATTAAGATTGTTCAGTGCTTCCTGAATAACAACACTTCAGCCCACACTCCGTACCTTATTGCTTTGAGGGAGGACCTTTTAGGCCTACTGGATTCATTTCAATTTACAGCTATCATGTTGTGTGGGTTAGATCGTCGGAACTGCCAGATGGATCAGTGGGTGGGATGTGTGAGTCGCCCATAGCTTTTGTAGTCTTCCTTTAACTGAGATCGTGGAACTTTCTTATTGATTAGATAGCCCTTATGAAACACAGCGGAAGCGGGCTGGGTGATAATAAGCCGAGGACTCGTAGTAACACATGCATGCTCCTGCGGGGATGAATGGTCCCGATAGGGGGTTTCCCTTTACCTGCTTCTTATATCGTTGAACTGCTGCTGGCTGGCACTTTGATCTTTAGTATTTACTTGGAACATCAGCCTACCTTTCCTTTACCTTTATGATATACCAACCGCTTCGCTCCTGATTCACCAACCTTACGACTTATCTAACCTATGCCCCACACTTACTCGTTGTATGGGTGGTTTCCCATAGAGATAGCTTTTGGACGTTCCATACAGCACAGGCATCACACTTGCTTGAGGAATGCTATGCTTAGTGGAGTGGTAGCAGCTACTCTCTTATTCTGCCTATTTACCTTTACTGAACTGTTACCAACCACCTGTTTTACCCCATATGGAATACATAGGGATTAATTCAACAATCTTGCTTACGATGCACCCCGAGGGGAAGCATAGGATCATGCAAATAAAACTTTGTGCTCGTGGTCGTGGTAGTGACCAGTATGATAAAAACAGCGAGAGCGATGCTTGCCAGATAGTTATTTATTTTTTATATAAATTGAACACATTATTTGAGCTGGGGCGGTCCCACCAGGACAGAAAAAAAACTTATTGGGGCTGGAGCAGTACAACAAGAGGGGAGGTTGAGCCATCCACTAGAAAAATACAAGTAGGTTAGGAAAGTGCCTTAGGCTTGCCCAGGCCCCTCTCCCTTACTCTATACTCTCGCCAAACATGAGCATAAAGGCTATCAAGCTGAAAGCTACTGATTCCATCCTCCCAAACATAGGGAGAATACATAAAATAAAAAATAACTAGTGTAGTAATAAGAAAATCCACTTTAAGTTCCCGGATGAGTACCTGGCTGGACCCCCTAAAGATGAGATTTTATTAGTTTAAACCTGTGAATGAGGAACCGGCGGAGCCCCCCCACCCAATAAGTAAAATAAGTACGAACCCATTCGCCCGAGGTACGAGAGCGAAGGCGCTAAACCGTTAGGTCCTTATATATTGGTTCAGGCAGTACGGCTAGGACGCAACTTGATGCTATGACTACCTGCTATGAATACCGGCCGGGGCTCCTGTCTAGTCTTCATTCGTGTCTGCGGGACCCACCTATTTGGGAAGATGTTTACTGTTACCAGTGGGAGCACCAATTAGGTACTATTTGGCTGTTGTCCGTTCGTAGTAACGCCTATTTTGGAAGATGTTTTAAAGTAAATCAATAAAATCAATCACTCACTTCTTGGTGGGCTTGTCCCGTGGTCCAGCTTCAAGGCATAAGAATCCCTGCCTGCTGCCAGCCCAGCCAGGAAATCCCTTCAATAAATAAGTCAGACGACCAGGCATGCCATCCAGCAATGGCATAATGGGCTATTGTTGTAGCCACCAAAACTAACCGTTTCATGGGTCGCTCGGATGGTTTGCAATATGGATAGCTCGGAATAAAAGTTAACAGGCTGGTAATACCGGATTGAGGGTGGAAGGGAGAACCCGCGCATTCTTTCTATCAGTTGGCTTTAAATCGTCAAAGCATCTCCGCCCGGTGACTACTCATTTGCCTCAATGTAAGGAAGACCTATCGCTTTGCTTATCTCTTATTCAGCTACGCTTCATGGGAAATCATGGAGAAGGAAGGGGAAGCACTCTAACTAGCCTTGAGGGAGCAGTAGAGTAACTCTTTTTCCAGCAGCCTTAAGGGAACGGGAAGGTATACTTTCCACTGGGCATATATATATTGGGGCATTCGAATAAGCGACCACGAAGTGGATAGATTAAATTGAAAGCCGGCGTAGTGCCACGTAGACGGCTGGGCTAGGGCTTTTATTGATGACCTCTTATAGGCTTATTCTTGGCTGGCTTAGCCTTATAAGGGGCAGTGGATAGGTGGTTGGGTAAGGAAGCTTGCCGACGTAGTGCCACACGTAATGCCACCCCTTTCCTTTGCGTTGCTTTTTTACTGTCCCTCCAAGGTAGTAATCATTGACGCGGCACACCAAATCTGAAACGACTTATGGAACCTCATCCCGAGCCAACCTTTCGATGCGAACACGGACGGGAGGGATATCTCTAATTATCATCCGCCATAGAGATAGAATCTATTTGTTCGTAAGCGGGTTAGACTTATTATCTGCAGCAGATCTATCCGGGCACTATAACTAGCTAGGAGACCAATGCTACCTTTACTTATTGAATTTACCACGATCATGAGGCAAAGAATTTGGCACTTAATTACTCCCAATTAGATAAACTTGGATTCCTGCTCCTGAGATGGTTACTCATTATATAAATCCTTGGAGTTGGTTTGACACTACATCCAAGGCCACAAGGTTAAAGTTTTTGTGCCTACATTTAGATTACTCACAGCTTTAAATAAAACTGAACTACATAGTAAATGGTCCAAATGGATCATGCAAATGCAAGAGAATTACCTATATATTAAACCAACGAAAACAATAAGAGGAACCGGGTTGGTTGGTTGGCTTAATTGCTAACGAAATCCCATGCTTTGGTCATAGCTTAACCACCAAAGGTAGAAGACTTGATTGCTTATGAAGAGATGGCTAATGAAACTGAGTTTTCCACCCAACCATGGTATGAACCTATTGTATACTTTCTGACCAATGGTGTATGTCCACCGGACATGGAGACCAAAGCCAAGCGAACCCTCCGCTTACAAGTTGTCTAATATGTATACAAGAAAAAAATAATTTATAGATAGAAGAAGCCGGGGTTTTGTCCCGGTGTCTTACTCCTTATCAAGCCCAAATGGCACTTGAACAATGCCATTCTGGGGTTTGTGGAGGTAACTTTTCAGCCAAAACCACTGCTGGCTGCCAAAGTTTGAAATGCAGGTTCTTATTGGCCTTCCCTCCATCCAGATGCCCATCTATGGGTATTAAAATGTGAAGCTTGCCAACGCTTCACTGGAAAGCAGAGGTTAGTTGCTATGCCCCTGAAGTGAAGTCCATCAAAGTAAAAGTCCCTTTCGCAAGATGGGGCATGAACTTAATTGGGCCAATTGCCCCACCTTATAGCGCCGGTCATATTTTTTTCCTTACCGCTACAGATTACTTTACGAAATTGACTTATAATGGATCAGCTTTTATTTTCAAATGTTATGCTTCACCTCGGTGTCACTTAAGGTTGGCCATTGCTGAGGCAGAAGATGAGTTGCAGCCTTTACAACGTCGTTTCACATGGATAGGGGAATTGGATGGTTCACTCGCTACTGGTCTGGCCCAGTCAACGAAAGGAAGGCAGAAAAGGGAGAAGGTCGGAGGGTTTCGTGCTTAGCTGAGGTAATAGGGTGGTTGAGGTGGAGGACACAGAACCCGTTTAATTGGTGATCGTGTGAATAAAAAGTACTCGCATAATTACATATATAAAGAATAACTCTCAGTTAAGAGACAGATCTAGTAGTGAATGGTAATTGCACGTAAGAAAAGGGATGATCCTCATGAACCGGCTCCCACCAATCGAAGTTTCGTGCTATTGATTAAAATATATAATAGACTTAATTCGAGATGCCGTATCGAAGATGCCTCGAGATACCGTATTGAAAAGGATTATTATATTTATTATTATTATTTCAATTCCTTACTTACTTATCCCTCGGTATGGCTATTCCTGGCTATTCTCAGCTATCATCGGCTTACTGGTTGGCACTTACTTGCCTTCCGGCAATGATTGGCTCTCGACTACGGTTGGCTATTGGCATTGGCTTTTAGCAATGATCGATCTATGGCTACTACTTACTCCTGGCTCTGACTGGTGACGACTGCATCATCAACTAGTGGCTCTCGGCATATACGGCGATGATGTGCTCCCATGTATTGGCTATGCTTGGCAATAATATAGAAGTGTTGTGGGTAATCTTATTATAAAGATAAATCCATGCGTTAGTAGAATAGATTTACAGTCCGCATCACGCCCTGTATGAGGAAGGAATAATAAGAAGCACCGGTTGAGGAATGATACCGCGAACACCCCCCTAGGTTACTCGTACCTCGGAAGAGTGGTTTTATTAAAAATAAATGCTATTTCGAGGAGTACGAGGATCTCTCATCGGGGCATCTAACTGGATTTTATTCTATATAAACCATATCCTTATCCTTTTCAAATTGGATAAAAAAGATTTCAGTGCCAAGCATTGATGCCAAGCGGGCCTAGTCCTTGCCTTTTTGATCCAATCCCTATTCCCCCCCCACCTAGTTGAGGTGAGTATAAAACACGGGTCACCTATTTTGTTGTAGGATTCTTTGCTTTATTAGTTATAGTTTACCCCCTACAAAAGGGCAGTATGGAGTGGGTGGGCAGCCCAAAGCGGGGCATTATTATTTTTCCTACAAAAAAAAGTGCAATATTTAACAAAAAAAGCAGCCTACAAATGGATGGATAGTGTTAAGTGCACCAATAAAGATAAAATTCTTTTTTTTTTGCGCTTGTAAGGTTCTTTAGCTGCTGCTGGGCCGGTTGAACCAGCCACCCCCATTTTCCAACTCCCATATTAGCCTTGAGTACCGCCCTTACATGCCTACCTATGCTTCCTACATGCATACCCTACCTATGGCGGGACTACAAACCAATAGCCAGAAATAAAAAGAAACGGAGCGGTTTCCCTATTGACATTCTCCAGAAACTGAAGATGGAAGGTAGTAGAGGTCGGTGAGGAACGAAGTGACTTTACTCTGCCGGAATCAAGGCCTTAAGAAAGATAGTAGGTGTTTGTAGGGGAATAAAGTTCTGGGATAATTTACATTCTGAACCTACCAGCGTTGAATTCGTACGAACGTCAGAGATTGGGATGGTGCTACTCTATAGGGGTGAGGGAGGGGACCAACCAAACTCCACCCAAGGTTCTCACTTACTTAACTATAGGATAGGCTGCATAGCGGCACTTACCTTCGCTCGCTCTGCTCAGGTAAGGCCCTTTGAGGGGCATAAATAGGGGTCCTGGTCTTTAATCCATAATCAATGAGTGTGAAGGATGATTCATGATGACTATGGTACCTGTGACTCACACATACATATCTGCGCGCTCTTTCCTGGCTCGCTCTTACTTGGCTCGCTCTTACTTGGGGTAAGCTGAACGGAATAGGGGCCTCGGCAAGTTATTAGGTAAAGTGATAATAATTCCCATCCATTAGGGGCATGAGCTACCTGTGTGATGCGGAGTCTCGTCTGAGAAGGTCCCCGTGAAAAGTAGTGAGTGAAATGCTGGGGGAATGCCCAAAGGCCGTGTTCTCTCCTCTCCTTTACGTACTCCCTCAATGCTTTATATTTCGTGGAGGGAGGACGGACCAGCTCCCTCCCTATACATTTAACTGGTGAATCACAACTTCACTTTACCACAATTGGTGCGTTGCATCAGCGTAATTGCTGGCGGCGTGCTGCCCTCATATCACGAAGTCAAAAATTGGCCCAATGCATGTCTCTAGTTATCGAGCGAGTTGGACCAGACACGTCTATTAACGATGCTGGAGTGAACACTATGAATTGGCCGCGCGATCTTATTAATCAATCAAAGGGCCCGCCCCGTCTCTTAGCTAGCACTTTCTGGCCAGTCACATCCTATTTTGTTTGGGGCTTACCAATACTGCTTGGCCATTATTTTATTTCCCTGATGGTCATATGTTCGGATAGGTAGGACGGGAGCTATCAATATTTACAGGTGAGGGCCGAATGATAAGATATATTTACTATATCATGGCATGCTCAATGAGCTCCTGGCTATCTATGTAAGGATCCACACTACTATTGTATACGCTCACTACATCCCATGCATGCCTTCTTATCCATAATGATATGAGTAAATACTTGCATTGGCTTTGTCATACTTTCCTTTGGTTCTGATCTCTTTCTCTACTGGGGTTCTTGTTCGTTATTTCCTTGGCAAAGAAAACATCCTTCCTTCACAACCAATTTGTCGCTCCCCTAACCCTAAGAATCCTAACCCTAGCGAAGCCTTACTTGTCTTTTTAAACCTAATAGTGCTGGCCCTCACTCAAGCTAAGTCAATTATATGCCCTGCCTTAGTAGACCCTAACACAAAATCAGACTTCATTTTCTATTTTGCTAAATGAGGCACCTTAGGCTATATATAAAGCGCCTAGGCGCCTTTTCTTTTTAACCATTCTACTCAATAAAATAAAAAGGTAACACAAAAGTTAATAAACGTATGTAACATGTATGCCCCTAGGTCTAGTTGGAGTTAAGTAAGATCGCAAGGTCGAGTGCTTGAGTCAGCCCCTGCCATGGGATGATATTTATTATTTCCCCGTGTGACCAGCAGACGAGTGAGATTGAGCCAGCCAAAGTGTTGCCATCCATATAAACATTGTCGTTGAGCCAGGGTTACACCAGACCAGAGGGAAGCACTGACCGCCAGACGGGAGAGAAGTACCCGTTCAAATACCTTATCCCCCTGTTAAACATCACAACCATACTAGAGAGGATAACTAGTATCACATAAAATGACAATATAGAATTCCCCCGTCACAGGATACCCGTTCACCATCCCACGATATCTTAAATATAAAAATTTACCATAACCACCATACCCAATAGATAAATAAACCATTGTTAAACAGTGAAAACACCTCGTAAAATTTTAATAGGGGGGGGCGGTGTTTCCATGTTCTGAAGCATATTTATATATGCAAGGGTAGGTTGCTTTTGAATCATCTCCAGACACATAGTTGCATTCACGGGAATGACACTCAGATAGATGGCTTATAGAATAGTGTTATTCTCTCTACTTTCCTACCATATATCTTTGCAACGTTTGCTTGCTTTATATTTTCCTCGTTTCAGAGTAAAGTTGTTCATATACGCGGATTTACTCTAGTTACCCACGAAGCACTTACACACAAATGAAAGAGGATAAAAAGCCTAATACTTCTTACCCAAATGAAGAGGAAAGGACATCATTCCATGCATGATACAATATGGTATTATGTACCGATCATACGCGCCATTCATAGCCCATTACCACCGGCAGGCATAGCCAATCATAGTTGAGCGTAGTAATATGATAGCCAAGCCAGTTAGAGACAGAAGGTCATTCCAGAATATAATACTTATTGCCAATTGTCATTGACTGGTGTCATTGCCAATAAATAGACGGGAGTACTTGTTGCTAGTACTTGCTGATCATAGCTAGAAGGTAATTGCTAGAAGCTATTTTATATGTAATGAAAGCTGTATACTCCTCATACAAGGAGGGAAAAAAGGGGGCTTAAGCCCGCCCCTTTAAAATGATAGAGGTCAAGTTCTCTTAATGCCTATAGGCCCCCCCTTGCCAGTTCCCAATAGCTGGAGGAGGCCGATAACTGCGAAGGATACTATATCAACTTATGCAGTAGCCACATAGGCCACTAAGGATACCGGATAGGTAGTAAGAAGGATTCATGCTAAGGCAGTGCAAAGAATGAGATTTTATGATCCTACTACTCTTACTCCTACTTCTACTAATACTAGCAATAGGAGCCAGGGGATTAGGCTACTTGAGATCCTGAATAATAAAATAATGCAATTGGATGATCAGGAGAATTAATAAAAAGTACGCGCGAGAAATTCGTGCATGACAAGTCATTTCTTCTCTCGTGGTCTGGTGGGACTTGGAATGTTTTGAGGAAGGATTAGGGTAATGGGTGGTTTGATAGCTTGCAAAAAAAGGGGGATAGGTAAGGGCCAGGACGGATAGAGTAACTGGTAATTGAAATACTGAAAGGTGGCCCATGAAGGAGTAGGGCATAGGCAGGAGGGTTTATGAATTATTTTTTGTTTCTATCTTAGGAGCCGCTCGACCAACGAGGAATAAGCTGGGAGCCAAGCCAAGTAACAAAGCCAAGTATTTATTGTGGCCCGACACAGCATCGCTACCTGAATAGATATTTGATACTGTTAGTACGTTTCACTCATCACCATCTTTCTTAAAATAAAAAGTGTTGTATTGCTTTTGGGACATGGGTATCTAACATTTATTAGGCAAAGATATTATTTACTGAATCCCTACTCTACACATTGACTCAGCTTCTTGGCATCAACTCCTGGACTCCTGGGGTGTAATAGAGCTTATTCCTCAATAACTTAAGACTGCCTAGCTGCACCTTCTAACTCTAACTGCCAACTGTATACCACGACTAGAGCTTCTAGCAATGACCCTCTAGCTTTACTGGCAAGGACTACTGTACTGTCATGGACTACTGGCTATGATCAGCAATGACTGGCTATGAGACGACTGGTGGTTATGGGCTATGAATGGAGTAATATCCTCAAAGGGTGCATTATATATAATGCATGGTCATAGCATAAAGTTTTATAGGCCCTACCTACTGTTCCGTAGGGGTAAGCTCCGTTCTGGGGAATATGTAAAACTTAGTATCTCTTGGCTATGTAAGGAAAACATATATCTAGCAATGATGGGGAACTTATCTTGGGTCTGCTGTATTGACCGTTATTTATTGAGGTTTATTGACTGGTTCCTTCACTCTCATCAGTTGGGAACATGGGGGGACATATCATCTTCTCGTCGTCTGGCAAAAAGTACTTCTCTGACGTCATGGGGTAATATATACTGTCAACTAGTGATGCGTGCCTTCCTTATCACTTAATATTCTCTCGGGTATCCCATGATAGGAACATCAATTATCCTCTCCATTGGAGACATAATCTCCTTCGGGTCTGGGTGTAATAGTTTCC
>Ga0233330_1000019_pt1 | contig 17586 bp, 9 predicted proteins | sample GEONDECOMP201_FD_180703 | JGI IMG/M metagenome (GOLD analysis project Ga0233330, IMG submission 180703) | Leaf litter microbial communities from Shasta-Trinity National Forest, California, United States - GEON-DECOMP-201 | ecosystem: Environmental > Terrestrial > Plant litter > Unclassified... | reverse complement strand
GGAACTTTAGATCCTTACCTTGCCTTAGAAATTAGTCTTGCTTGGTATCACATATATTACCTTCTGGGTACCGGGCGGGCCTACTCTTCCAGCCGAGCCGATACAATTAGACAATGAAGGAATTTGAACAACCTACTGCAAGGAATAGCCCTACCTTTCACATAAATGCCTGAACCTTTTAGTTACACCTTTAGACCTAGCACCCGGTAGCCCTCCACCTTCATTAAGAAGCGCTTCAGAGGAGAGGTATCGCCATCAACCCGAGCAGAATGAATGGAATGGCATTGATCATTATACAACCCCTTCTTTCCCTTACCCCCTTACTTCTTTATGTGTTTACGAACTATCCCACCTAGAAACCTAGACATATGCCCTCGATCATTATTAATGAGGTGCTTTAGAGGGAGGGAGGTACCTACCTTATTGGATTCTTGTGGGGAGATGCCAAAGCAAGGCAGCAGGCAGAAACGAAGTTGCAAAACGAACGTGGTTTAGAGGATACAAGGTTCAGCGAGACATACCCATACTCATTTAGTGGGTTCAGGGACGCAGTCTTTACTCACAAACCTTCTTCTTTATCTTATCAACAAGCCAACCGGTTTAGATCGGATCGGGCCTTTCTATATGTTTTTTATTAATAACACCTTTTAGATTTAGATATGTCATATCGGCGGGCTTGAGAAACAACCTTCCTTGTTTATCTTCTTTAGGAAGCGGCACCTCTTTTAGATTATGCCATATCTGACTTTATGAATCTTCTTATTAGCTTTCTTTACTACTTGCACTCCCGTATTCGCACAACTCCAGCTTTTCTAAGTTAGTGCTTCCTTAATCCCACTACTAACACACAGCCTTTATTGCTTTTAGGGAAGATGCTTATGCCTACTTTAGTAATGTATTTTTGAAAGCTACCAAACAACAGTTGTGTGTGGGTGGGATCGTTGGAGGAACTGCCTTAGGAAATGAAATACTCCCTGAAGATGCGTCTAACTGGTAACTGGGAAGACTTAATGATATAGGGCCTCCTCTATTTATTTCTAGCAGGTGAAAGAGTGAGGGTATTTATTAATAGAAGCAATACCTGACAGCTACTTTCTTTCGTGTTCCTGGCTTATAGAGACAATCCATCCCCTAATCAGTTGCTGCTTGTAAGGTCTGATATTGGTGCCTGTAACTGTTAACTGGTAACAGGGACTTCCTGGTCTAGGGCTGCTCCATAGAAGGTATTGTAAGTGGGTGATAAAGCAATAGAAGGGTCTGATAGGAGTGGCTCTAAAAGGTAACAGGTAACTTGAAGTTAACTGGGAAGACCTCATGGTATAGGGCAGCTACAGAGAAAGTCTTTCTTTTCTGGCAGGTGTATTGTATGAACAAGGAAAGGTCTTCTGAGACTGCTGTCCCCTACTGATCTTCCTGGTCTGGTTGGTAAGTGACTGATCCCATCCATCCACCCGTGGGTTCTAAGGTCTTATATCAGTCCCTCCAAAGACCTCATGTTCTAGGGCTTGCAACATATAATCTATTGCTTGCAGGTGGGTAGTATGAACAAGGTAAGGGCGCTTATCCTGAGACTGTTCCCTACTGGTAAAGATCTTCCTGGTCTAAAGAATGGGTGGGTAAGTGACTCCATCCAATCAACCCGGGGCTTGTGCAGTAATAAGCCTGTGATCTATCTATCTATTCATCCATCCATCTATTGATTTGATCTCCGCTCCCCCATGGCAGAAGGCAATGGATAGAGCCATTTAAGGTAAAGGGGCTAGATATCAACTTTCAGGGAAGGGAGGTTGAGCCATTCATGTAGGTAAGGTAGTGGTCATTCACGCAGGTCGGGTATTGCCAGTCAGGGAAGGTAGGTAGAGCCATTCACCTTAGGCCTAGACCACCAAGCTCAATAAGTCCAAGTATGACACCTGCCATGTGTGAGAGAGTGTGGTGCCTAGCACGTGAGGCGAGCAAATGACAAAGTGGATACTTGCTTTTTTACACTTGCACCCTGGAAGTAAGTAAGGCAGCCGAGGTTTCTAGTTTATATGGACGGTCCAGCGGCGGACGAATGTGGCAGGACCACATCTACCAATAAAGAAAGAGGTTTCCCCCATAGCCCAACTTCTCGATACGGAACAATCGTTTTTACCTCGACTGGATATAAGTAATTATGATTAATGAAGCCTTACATATGTTGATTCATCATTTGAAGATCATACGCTATTCAGCAGACATAGCCGATCATAGTCCAGTCATAGTAAGCCAGTCATTGCCAATCATAGCCAGTCTCATTGTGACAGTAAGGAGGTGGTCACGGAACCATAGACCTATAAACTACTCTACCTCCACCTTGAACCTATACTCTACAGAAATATCTACCTCGACCCTCACCCCACAGAGAACTATACCTCGACTCTCTACCTCGAACTCACTTACCGATATAGAACTATAGTTCCTACCTGCACTTAGTGCAATGGCGACATACAGACAAATACACAAACAAACACAGAAAGTATATATATACGTCTAATACAGATATAGCGTAGAAAACACAGTAGCCTACAAATACACGCGCAGTGAACCTGCCTGGGCATATCACACACCAATAGCTTGCACCCATTTGGTTGCTTGGTCCAGATTTATTAAAACCTTCAAATTTGATGTTCTTATTTTGCGAAACCTCGTTTTTTGAGGATGCGTAAGCAGGCTCGACCATAAGGGAGAGGGACGATGAATCCATTTTATCATCGGGGGACTCAAACTGGATTTTCTTCTTACTTAACATAACCATTCCATAATGTTTATCTATTAAAGGCACAAGATGCCACCGATTGCTTTCGCCACTTGCTGGGGCAGGGGAGAAACCACCGAGGAGGGCTATGAAATGAAATGCGAAGGCTGGATGGAATAAAGGCCGGTACAAAAGGCAGGCGGGTATAACCCAGCAACTTGCTTTATGGCGGGAATAAGAAACGAGGCTTTCATAACATGGACATGGATCTGCGAGAATAAAACCCGGTAGGATAGAATTAGAAAAACCAAACGTTGGCATGCTTTTACTTATGCTATTATGTCTTTTTTTTACCCAGCTGCGGCCACGCTCAGATCGACAAGAGCTTTATTTCAAGATTGATTGAAGGCCTATCAGGGCTCATAATTTGAAGTCTCATTGCTTGAGGCTCTAGTCAGCCAGTGCAGCTAGTCGTAGTTATTAAGTAAGGAAGTCCCAACTCACTACACTAAGTGCATTCATTCATTTAATGGTCTAGGGCTACCAGGTCTAGTTCTTCAGGTATATTGCCATAGGAGTATATTGCCATAGGGGTAGGTGGACTTGGCGTACTGTGCGTCCTTACTTGGCGGGTTCCTTGCTTGGCAGACTGGGCGGCCTGGTGTACGTGGACTTGGTTAAGGTGAAGGGGGCTTTCTATCCTCATCTGGGGGCCTTTCCCTTCTATCGTGGTCTGTCAATAAGTCTTTCCCGGGTTTGGTGCTGGCTCAATGACAAAAAAATAAGAACAACTGCAGAGCTGCTCTATCAAATAAAGCTTCTTGTTGTGTCCTTTTCAAAAAGGAGAAGACACCTCCTAGCTGGGGCTGGTCAACCTAATCAGTAGACCTCGACATAGCAGCCAGACCTAAGAAGCAGTTTACCAATGTTTGTTCATATATATGATGTTGGCATAGATACGTGTTAACCTAAGCTAACTACCTAGGCAAACTAGGGCAAAGATACGTTGACACGATTTTGCATAGAAACTTAGGACCTGGGACTATGTAGGCTCTTACTAGAACTAGAAGAGTTTATGCCAGAGCTAGTTGTGCTGCATTGACCTGATGAATGGGCTCAGAGAATCCGCGAATCCGCTTGGTTACTCTTATATCGGCATCGATAAGTTTGCACCTATTAGATCTACCTGGTCTACCTGCTGACCATGTATGCTACTATGGGCGGAAATTAGCTCGCCATGGAGACGTTTTACACTTGCTTGAACTAGCATCTCTACTACTTACTCGGACTACTATTTGACTGGGGCTTTCAGGATTGGATACTACGCTAGGATCCCCGGCTGCTGCTTGGATCTGGTCTGCTTCTAGTCCATACGATTTCATATACGATGTTGGCATAAAGACGTTTTACTTTTTATCCTCGGATAATACCTAGTTACTATATGATGTTGCCACGGATACGTTGAAACTCGAACTGGCATATCTACATCATATATACCTGTTACTAGAGTTGCCATATCTACTTGGACCTAGACTATGGAGGCTCCCCTCTCATCGTGGGATGATCCTGGCCACGAACAAAGAGAACACGCATGGAGATTATTTGAGGAGGTGTGCACAAAACCACACTTATCCATTGTACCACAAAAAACCAATCTGCTGAAGTAATGCCACTAGTTGGTATAATACAACTCTTACTAGACAAGCTCGCATATCTACGTCTTGGCCATGCTTAGATACTTTGACTTGCATTGAAGACTACGCTGGGTTGGACCTGGGACTCTGGCTGGCTCCTACCACCCTAGACCTATATCTCGAGTTATGGATACCTTTTCACTACGATGATATCGCGGAGGCGTTGAATCTCCGGATTGCCATGGATACGTGGCCGGTTGAATTCACATGGATGAGTTTGCACATCTGATGCAAACAGGCATACATATATAGTTGTTGTTATTGCTGCCATACCTGCCTGGTTTAGCTGGCTGGGCCCAACTAGATTTTGCATCGAGACGTTTACACTTGAACTTGCATGCTCTACGTCTGCACCTAACATACTCTATTTTGCATAGATACGTTTGCAGGCCTTGGAGACTACGCTGGGATTGATGGGTACGCTATGTTGTTGAATCTCTCTCTGGATTGCCCCATATATACGTTGACCTTTAGTTGCAGCCCATTGATACCAAATTGATTTTTCTTGAGTTGCTTACTCCACGCCCTTGCTGGCATTAACAGAAACATGGCTGGCGGAGAGTGAAAGCGCAGTTAGTTCTAATTAGTGCAACTTAGTAGTAGCTAACCCCGTGTGAAGGCCTATTTCGCGACTTGCTATGGGGTATAGACAATCAACGACTAGTTAATAGCTGTAGTCTGTGTCTGTAGAGTAAGTACTTGCACTTGCCTTAGACAGACTAATTGCCGTCGTCTTAGCCGTAGGTTCCATGGACAACACTAGCCAGACTGACTATTAGCCTAGTATATCAGTTCACTGGGAAAACTTAGTCCCTTTCTTAGGCTCTATTCCCCTAGGCTACTTCCGCTAATACAATGGGATAATAGGTAATACAAATGGAGAGTATAATAATCCCATGATCCAATGGGGGGTGGGGGGAATAATCAATTCCCATAAGCACTTGTCAGATACAGGGCAGCAGTAATCCCACCCAAAAGCACTACTCAGCAGAGACAGCTTGCCTACCCTTTTTGATGGGCCCACCCGTTGGATAGAATCCTCCGTTACCGGTTGGACGTGATAAGTCGTAGATCCCCTGTGTCCTAGAGGTGGTTGGTTTTTTCTTCGTGCGGTCCCAGTTATGTGAAAACAGGATGGAGTTCTACGTGACCAGCAGTTTTTGATCCGCTGTGCTGCCCAGAAAGGGCGTGTTCGTGCCAAGTTGTTTTCCTGGTAGGGGAGGGGAAGGGACTAAATCTATTTCTTCCATTTTCTTCTAACTTCAATCACATATCTACGTGTTGCATATCTATTTTTCACATACGATTTGCATATCTACATGATACTTTGCCAAAGACAAAAACTTTTTTTCTAATTATAGTATGAAATGCCAGTAATGGCTACTCTAATAATTGCAAGTATAAGTCTAGTCTGTACTTACTGCTAAAGAAAGGCCTATTATGCTAGTTTACCGTGGAGAACTAAATATCCCACAAAGGCAAGTACAAAAGAAAGTGTCAGGGCTAGTAAATAAGAGAGAAAGGCCCCCCTGGATAACCTTCAACAACCCCGTTCACCATATTCCGGTTTTCCATATTCGAGTGGAAAGGAGGCTCACATCAACTTCGATCCAAAAGAGGCTACCGGGGGACAGCAGATATTAGTAGTGCACCTACCTCTTTCAAACTCTCTAACTTACTTCTTACTAACTCTAACAACTATTTCTCTATCTTGAGTCCAGTTCAACTAGCTTGTTTTCAACTTGTCTTTCTCTTGCCGTAGTGCAGAACCAGATCAATCCATTTATATCTGATATTCGCATAGATACGTTTAACTTGTCCATTGTAAAAAAAAAGCAAAAAGAAATCTATATTTTAACCAGTCATAGTACCCGTCCCCATAATAGCCAGCTTGTCATAGCCCATGGCCAGCTGAACTAAGCTATCTCGTGGCAGCCAATCCGTTAAGACATATTAGAACTCCCGGTCCTTATAGCGATAGTCAACATTGTCAGGTCATAAAAACCATAAGGGCATAGGCTGTTATAAGGACTAATGGGGAATCCATAGCCCTATCTCTGTAGTCCCTAGTCGTCTTAGTCCAAAGCTCTACGGTACGGTAAGAACTTCAGTCCGTACAGTAAGCCCTAAGATCTTCTTATTAAGTCATAGCAGCCATAGGTAGATGGACACTCGCCTGAGTCTTAGGTCCATGGCCTATGGACGAAAGCCAAAAACGAGGATAGGCATTGTTGGATTGTCTCAAGAGGTTTCGCATTAGCACCATCCATAAATAAGATTCATTATTGTCTCTCAAGACAAGAGGTATGCTGTGTTGTTGTCTGGTCCCATCCCAACACACACATTAGAGCTAGTACCCTTATTATTGCTAAGACCTACCGACCGAACGAAAGGACATAGTGGAGTAGTACGGCCTAAGACCTTATGGAAGTATGGAAGTCCATATGGCTAGTACTTCTTGGAAATATGGGTACATGGAAGAATTCAATCTATGAATGGGTGGAGAATAGGTTAGGGGAATTGTAGATACTATCTACAATCTCGCACACTGGGGACTACTCCGTTTATGTGCCCAGCATATATCAGTGGGGATTGGAATCGGACCCGTCCAAATTCAGTTTTTACTATGGAAAAAAGTAAAATGAAAAGGTTTCAAAAATATGTCCCAACCAACTAAACTAACATGGATTAAACTGGTTTTTCTTTAGGGAATGGGTAGATTCCCTCCTGCTGCAATTAAATGTGTTCTCGTACTGAATGTGTTCCCGCTGCACTATCCCAATTTGTGGCCCCACCCCCGTTTGTTGTCCCCATGTTTATTAGCCAAATTCCCTAATCTTTTTATGTACAACTTTATAAACTTCGGCCCCCAAAAATATTGTAATTGAGAAGAGCATTGACCACTTCTACTTCAACACACAACATTTTTCCCCCTAATTGCATAGGGAAAGAGGGGATCACCCCGTGAGGCCTGAATGAGTGCCCATTGAAAGCCTTGAGCATGGTGGGCAAAGGAACAACAAGGTCCTAATTAAGGCATACTTGCCAATAGCTCACCAACATTACAATGACATGAAACATGTAGAGGCACCTTCATCCACCACTATCCTTAATATGTTCATATCATAATACGAGACTTGAATCTAGAAAGCAATAGAGTGGGGAAGCTGAGGCTTCACATTGGTCGGGTCAAACATTATAAACTTAGAATCAGAAAAAGAAAAAGCTCTGATAGCGGATAGCAATGCTCTCCTTTGTGTTGGAAAAATATAGAGAACCTCTCAAGTAGACATAGATACGGGCTAAACTAAGGGGGCTTTTCTCTAGAGGCTAGAACATGGACAAGTTCGTAGATATGCGGGTTCGTAATATAATATGGAGAACCTTAAAAGGAATGTTGTTCCCTGTCCCAATGCCCAGGGCCCCTTGCTTCTGGGATTCTATTTCCGAAGACCTGGTCTATTCTATTGGAATTTTGCAATTGTAGAATTGAGTGCATAGAAACCTAGCATTTACACTGGACATGATGGTGTAGTCCCGACAGTAGATAATCACCACCCCTACCTGGGGGTCTCCCGCATCGAACCTGGATCTAGTAGTAATAGTAGTAGGATTATATGACTGGCATGACTACTTCATTTTGTCTCTAGAGCTAGTACCGGGTGGGAATTATCCTATTTGCAGTATTGTTAACAGCTCTATATTGTATACATTTCATTACCGTAACACTTACACTATCTGTCATTACACATATTAAACTAGTTCTATCCTATTAGCTAACTGTGCTTATTATACTAATACTTACTCTTAACCAGTATCAATGATAACACCATAAGTAATGGGATTGAAAGTAGATTGATAACTCTTATGTTCAAGGAAGCTTATTACTATAAGCATATCTGCAATCATTGGCTAAACTACATCAGTAGCTCTATTAATAATAAGGAGCAGTATAGAAGTAAGCTTTACATGTTATGGGGATAATACTAGCTTGTTTACTACTAATATTTATCATAATAAAAAAAAGAGTACTACTAAGCTCATTGTTACGATTACACTCTGTATAGGAATCACGTAATTAACGACATATAATTACCACTTAGATTAGCTGCCATTACTTAACGTAAGTATTGTGTACAAGGTAACTAAGCTAACCCTATCTGTTCTCTTTTTACCGTAATCATTGGATGAAGGAAACCCATTAACTCTAAACAGTGGAAGCTGCTTATAACGAGTACGATAAGTATTGAAACACAGTACCCGTATAATTCTGATATCCTAGTATTGTTACAGTACTCTTAGCTTATATCCCTAATAATAAGACCAAGTCAAACTAGTATTGATCCCTTTGTTCTAGTAACCCTTATAGTTGTAATAAATTACCTGTTTCTAGCTTATGTTCTGATTCCCATATAGTTATCTCCCTAATTAAGATGGTTATTTTATCTAAGCTCTACTCGTATTAGTTATACAAGGCTATTAGTTAAGCTGATGAGATATATGACATCACACTAGTGGTGGAATCAGAGCTTAACATAACCAGGGTAGAAGTAATGCACATAGTTTGAATAGTTATACTTAACACGTTATATATTATGGAGAAATACGTAGCTGGAATCACTGTAATAGAGTAAGTGTAACTAAGCTGGATATGCCGAACCCTGCGGGTCTTGGGCTTTCGTATACAGTACATAAGGATGTTAGAAGCAAGCATTTTGTAGAAACTCTACTATGTATGGTGTTTGGTCTGAGCTTCTATCACGAACCACTGTTTCTAAGTATATCTATATAAGCTATTATGGCTATTTTATTACTACTGCCATTTTTCATGTTTGCACTGTTCGCTTATGTTACTATATTCATAGTCACCATAAAAGAAAGTACTCAATTAGGCAAATTAGGCAGAGCTTAGTAGTACCTGAATCTAACTTCGTGTATGGTATTACTACTATAATAGAGACAACCTCGAGTAAAAGGACTAGATTAACTGTACAATTTTTATTAATATATGAGGTAAGGGGAATTGATTGAACTTATTACGATACGGTTGTATGGTAGTTCCATAATATAAGCCATACTATCATAGTGTTTAGACTAAAGCTTAGTGGCTCATACCTTCTACTCAGACTCTACATGGCATAGTAATTTATATTAGTTTATACCATATCGTGTTAGTAGCAGTAATAGTGTTCATTATCACTGTGTAAAAGCTAATCATGTTTCCATAACTACACTGTGCTTAGTTTACTGTATTCAGGTTAGCTTGAGCTTTCGTATTCTGTACACAAGCATGTTATAAGCAATGTGTTTTAATATGAACATACAATAGCCACTGTGGTCACTTAGAGTAATAGTAATGTAACCTGTAATCTGGCATTACATATAAGGATAGCTATAAGTAAACCAGTACTGAATAGTCATCATTCACACTCCAATGTACCATTACTCTGCTCACATATAACTAAGCTTCCATAGTATTCACATTAGAGCTTATGATGTTTACTAGTATTTCTAATTAGGGGAATATCTATACACTAGTTCCATCATTACTATAGTAAAAACTACACTGTATACATCGTACAAACAGGTATAAGTATGAAGTGTATACAACATGCTTACTCATTACGCTTATTACTAGTGTTATTATTACGGATAATACTATAAACACCATTGCTTTAACTAACATGGAGCTATATAGGGATAGAATAGGGATACTTAATCACTACTCATTTGATTACAGAGAAGCTTATTATGGTTATTCAATATATAACACATAGGCTAGTATTCCCATAGCTTTATTAGGGTTAGAGCGCTTGATAGTTACAAGCTTACTATTATAACACTTCTTTCAATATGGATACTACCATACTCTTAACTAGTATGAACACACTCATAGAACTGCTTTATAAAGTATAGGTAAAGTTAGATAGTGTATAGAAGCAGCTTACATGATAGGCTTTTTATAGTTAAAGAGCTTATTGTATCGAGTTAGTTTTATTAGATAAACACTTGGAATAATCATGCTCTTTATTTGATGACTATATTAGGCAATGGCATTGGTAAGACATCATATGTCGAATCATGCTTATGTATTGCCTTTACGTTATTCGTCCGTTTAAGCTTTCCTTTACCCGGTTCACTAGCAGCATTCCCAGGAGCGTACCTAGCAGCACAGCCTACAGTAGCCGTTTATTAAGCCGTTTATTCAGGTGATGAAGGCAACTTAGTTTATTTCGAAGTAGGTTCAGTGGAGGGGAAATGCGCGGATTGCCCATATAAAGAATATATCTTGCACCTATTACCCATCCGGTTACCCATAAGCCCATAAGCAAGGGCAGGTGCTGCATAAGTAAAGGCGGAGGTATCGGTTTACCCAACCCCAAAAGGTAGCCCCGGGAGCAAGGATGGCATAGGTAGCAAAGGCATAAGCACGGGTAGCATCATGCATAAGTAGAGGCGTAGGCGGTTTACCGAGAAGCACTTTTCATAGTTACCTAGCAGCACCTACTAACCCATAAGCAGGAGAAGCACCCAGTCTAGCGTGTTCAGAATTTTGGCACATTCCATCCAGGCATAGCATCCTTTTCATCTCAATATTTATACCCAGCAGCATAGGCATGAGCACAAATAGGTTACCCGGTTCAGTTAATGATCCATATCCAGCCACAGTGGTTTCTGACCCAGTAGAACCAGACGCATAGCCAGATCCATGTCCAGATTCTCGTGAGCGTAATCGGGATGTAGCAGTTTATCCAGCTTATCCAGTAGTTCCAGTAGCATATCCGGCAGCGGAGTAAAAAAACAACATGGAAGAAAACTATGGCAGTGTTGATGCCGCTAGTCAACGCCGCTAGTCGATCCTAGAGTTGATGCCGGGTGTCGATGCCTTCCCCTCCTTTGTCGGGAAAGAGCTCCGTTGGTTGCTTCTTCTTTTTTTGGGCCTCTCCTTTTAGTCGAGCCTGCTTGCGCATCCTCGCAGCCCTCCTTTTTTCAGGCGAGCCATCCTTCCTCTCTTTCCCTTTCGATTTCCTAGCCCTTGTCCGATAAGAAATAAGATTGAGTCTTGCATTGATATCGCTTGTCTACCAAGAATAAAGGAAAGCGCAATTGCCAAGATACCCTGTTAGTGCTTAAATCATTACGCGACTATAGATTAAGGATCCAGACCGACCCATGATCCCCTCCGGGAGCCAAACACTTAAGACCAGTGGGCATTGATTGATTAGACACCTTGTTTTGATGAATGACCGCCTACTTGGTGTTTATCGCTTCGCTTGCCTTAAGGAAAAGTCGCTTGCCTTAAGGAAAAGAAGGACTAAAGAGAACCCGGTTCAAATTAGTCTACAAAGGAGGACAAAGAAGGGGGAAATGGAAAAAGAAAAAAAAACAGATACCACGGGTGGCTTCAATTGATCGCTTCGCTTGCCGGGGAGCTTCTGTGTCTGGTTTATTGCTTCAATTGCCTCAGCCTTCCAAAGCAGCCATCCATATAGGAGCCATCCAATGGAAGAAGAGCCATACAACGCAGCCATCCAACTGAAGAGCCTTCCAGTGGAAAGAGAACAAACTGAGCCCACCAATAGCCTTCCAACAGAGCCCAACAGAGATAGCAGCAGCCTTCCTAGTAATACTTCCAGCTTAAACCTATAAAAGGGAGCCTTACAAAGGGGGCCGGGTTCGACCTTACAAAGCAAGCCTTCAAAGGGAGCTTTCCAAATAGGGCCTAACAATCAATGGAAGCCTTATAGTTTAAACCTCACTCATGGGGGCCAAAGGGAGCCAAAGGGAAGCTTTAGGTTATTGAATAATTTTGTCAGATACTAATGAACTAGTGGATTTTTATAGAAGACGTAGTGAACCTTTGGGAATCCTTCCTCAGTTGCCTTTTTCTTTGGAATGCATAAGAATCCCTGCCAGCTGCCAGCCCACCCACTTCGTCTCTCCCTCTCTATCCCAATGGTTGATTGAGCGGATTGTAACCTCGCCCCTATCCCTCCTGGCGTCGTCCGTTCGAGTGTCTTCCGACCTAACCAACCTCTTTTCCTTCCCTGTATAGCTCTAGTGATGACTCAACTTCCCTCCCCTTTATTAATGTTTCTTCGCGTAAGGTATGTGATCTTCAAAAGGTGATTGGATATAACTAGCTGAGTTCAATCTATCTTGTGGTTAATTCTAACTGACATAGCGGCCCTGTCCCATCGATGCAAATAGCTTTTGTTAACCGCACATAGTCACCATGTTCCCCTACATGAGGTAAGTTCCCTCCCTATGATTCATCCACCTTACTTGCTGATAGAGGTCCTCTTTCTATTTTTGTCATATTTGAGAGACTAAAAAAGAAGTACTTACCATTGATAATTCCTTATTTCATGCCATATGCTAGCTTTTCCTATGTGTTCCCAATGTAAAAGATAAATTCCCCATTCACCATATACCCCGTTGATCATAGCTGATATATTTCCTCCATGCGGCATACGATAAATGTCTATACATACGTGTTGCTCTAGTTGTTTACTAGCTCATTTGTGGATTCGTAAAACCCGCAAAGCAAGCGAGCACTAAGACGCTCAAGCTGAAAAGCAATCGGCGTGATCCTGCCTGTATCCAAAAAATCAATTGGACTATAATCCATCCCGCTGCCTATAAGCGCTTTTAAGTCCTCCCTTATAGATTAAACAAATAAAAAAGTGAATAACAGATGGGAAATATGCTCCTTCGCTGATACACTAAAGGCAGGCTGCAAATGTGATGGTTTTAAAATGAGAGCTATATCACTAGTCTGGCGTAAATACATAACTAACAGATTCCGCTCCTCTCACGGGACCTTTATTCATTTGTTTCTCGTTCTTTAGATATGGTTTTACACAAACCAACAAACACTTACTGGAATAACTACAAACCCCATGGTCTGGACTGACAAAACTTGATTTATAATCCCCATTTCTTACCCATCGCTTAGGGGAAAGTCCCTAAATAATGAATGCAAAAGGCCCTAGCCGCGGGGGCATCAAATGCCGTCCTTACCTGCGGGCCTTATAAACCCTTACTGGGGGAAGCGCGGGGATGGACAAACCTAACCCCAAGATACGAAAACTGAAAATTCTGAATTAAAACAGAAAGCATTGCTACGACCTTTCTTTAGATGCCTACTCGCTTTTTGAAATGAAGTGCCTGCTAAATAAATAGAACCTCCCTAGACCACAAACTTACTTATTCCCTTAGGAGGAGAGGAGGTAATGCTATTAAATATCCTTTTCTTATCAGGTATTAGCAGGACGGGATCATCCAACAACCTTATCCTTACTCTTGATTACTATCCACCTGAAGAACTAGACCTGTAGCCTTCTACACTTTAGGAATTAATTGAGTGGAAGTTGATACTGCTATGAACCCTTCTCTTATAAACACCGGATTATCCAACCTTATAACTCTTACCTTTGGAATGAATGCCCCAATCATAGTTGGAGGAATCCCCTAAAATACCAAGGTAGGTGGTGGGCTACTAGTTCGTGTATGATGGGACTAATAATTAGTACAGGAGTATACAACCTTGTTTCACATAGTAGTAATAGCAGTACCCCTTTATAGTTTAGCACTTAGTATAAATATATGCCTAATTACTCCTATGGAGTAGTGTAATCAATCCCGCCTCAGTTTATTCTCCTACTACTCCTTCCTAGCTCGGCCGATTTGATTCTCCAAGTCAGCCCGCCATCCAGCCAGCTTTAAACCTACCCATGCAGCACCCCGGAACCCCAGCTAACAAGTCAGCAAGCAGCTGCCCGCTCAACTCCTCAAAGCAATCGCCGCTTGCCATTTATTTCATCTTCCAGCCCGGATTCAACCAGCCCTGGTTCCTTTCTATATCCCAGCCAGCAAGCGAGTAAGCAAGCGAGATAAGCCCGCGAGCAAGCAATCACCGGGGTGGAGGAGTGATGGGCTTCCGCTCCTCGGTGTTGTTGGTATAGCCACACATCCTAACAAGCAAGCTAAGTCCGCCACCCAATAAGTAAAATAGAAAAAAAGGGAGGTTTAAGAAGGCATTGGTTTTAAATAGACTGTCTTTTATAGAAATATAGATAGACTTGCCTTATTTCCTATAAAAAGGTGCCAAGAGTATATCCTCAAATCCTAGATGCATAGCCGGATGTTAAAGATCCAAATCCATACAGCACCAGCTTCTTATCTACCGCCAGCACCATAAATAGCAGCACGAGTAGTTCCAGGTCCAACAGTCTCTCCATAAGTATAGCAGCTAGTGGATTGAGCTAATTAGCTTGACCCAGTGGCTTAGCTTGAACCAGTTGTCCCTGTAGCATAGTCTATATCTGCCGGATACGAACTTGGCAAGCAGAGCTAGCTTTGGGGGTGTTCCGTACCGTATTATATGATAAAGTGCTTTTCCGGCCTGATGTCTGGCACTTTCGACCTTGTCCCGCCCGTAGTTAGTGAAGGGTTCACCCTTTGCATATAACTAGATTACCTGGAATATGTGAAAAACCAAGTAGAGGAAAGCCCCTGCCTTTTTCACTCATTCAGGTGAGAATTAAGAATTTCAAATAAAAATGAACCTATCCTTATAAGTCGAGCCTGCTTGCGCATCCTCTTTCTCTTTCCCTTTGGTTACATGCTATGAGATTCAATTTACTTAAAATACGGCGTAGAATACGAGTCCGTGGAAAGTCTCTTTCACCCTGCGGCTATATGACTACCCCCAAAACCACGCCAGCCTAACTTACCCCAGCCCCTTTTCCACCCACCGTAAAAGAAATCTTTTTGATATGCCCACTTCGCTTACTCAAATTCCCGCCTATTGGAAGTAAGGCCAGTAATAAATACATTACCAGCTACTTGATTGACGCCCACTTCGGTTAGCCAATTTACCAGCTTCGTTGGACCAGTTCCAACCTTTCTATCATCTGTAGACAGTCTTGTTACTCAATTTCCCATATTATTGGGCCTTGCGTGGGGAGCGTCCTGCCTGAAGTGGTAGCTCGGATGCTCTGATTGGTGATATTAAATACCTCGACCAGCTTGCTTCCCCAAAGCAAAGGAGTAGAGTCTACTTATTAATCCGTAGAACCGGCGGTTCTAATTCATTTACAATTTAATCTTCCACCATCTAGCAATTTCAACTCTTAACCCTGAGACTGTGTTCCTTCCTCACATACTTAAGTGGGAGAACCCTTAGCATATTTGTTAGCCTCACAAGCCCCAAGTCCTAGACTCGGTACTCACGTGCTTCAAGTGCAAATTGATAAGGGAATTGTCCCTCCAAAGAGTGAAGGTTGAGCTCATTCACATGATTATTCACCTTCTGAACTGAATCACATGCTCAAGGCTCAAATAGCTTCAATCATTTGTTAAATATAAAAACATAGGCCCTCAACCCAAAGAGCGCTGACAATGGGGTTTTTGGTTGGTCCTGTTGGGGCCTTTTCCCATGTCTCTTTTCCCTTTGTTCTTACTAAGTAACTTACTTAACATTCATCATGTATCCTAGGCCAAAATATCAAAATTCCTTCAGAATTTATCCCTGCAAGAGTTGAGTCCTTGATGATCTTTTCATTTGCTTAAAGTAGCGCACGCAAGTTTGACCCTCAATGATTTAAACTACAATAAAAGTCAATTTTGCAGGGTAAGTAAGGTTAAGAGTGCCCTTCTTATCATTCACCAACCTTCTACCCTCTCGCACTTCGAAAGCACAAGTGGAGGACTTTGGTACTTGATCATGCGAGAAGTGATAGACTAACGAGTTCAACCATTTAGGGTGATAACACACAATCATTTGTTTTTTAGGTTAATTAACTCGTATCCATTCACTCCATGCACATTGGAAGATCGAGCACAGGAAGGGCTTCGACCCTTATCCTTGTGAAAATAGAATTCCCATCTGTTGCACGCATCTCAGTGTCTTAGACTTATTAAACACCCATGATAATAATGTATACGGGAACCTAAAGCAGAGGCAACACTTATCCTCTTCCACAGCCTAGGGTGTTAATACCCTCTCACATTTCGTAGAAGGAAATGATAAAAGGATAAAGGAAAAAGTATCCTACTATAATCCACTTAAACCAATTTGGCTTGTCGAACATGTCTTAAGCTCCTTTGTTGACAGAGGGAAACCAACTTCGGGAGGTCTATAACCATCCCTCACACACACACAAGGGCTCTACACCCGCCAAGGTTGAAACCTGGGTTGTTTGCATGGTGACGCCCCATCCCAACCACTAAAACACGACCCAATGGGTGATTCCCATTCGTTTCTACAAATAGAGAGTACTCTTATCAGATATGATGGAATGAAAGTGCGTGTTTCAAGGATAATCAGAGTGCCATAAATGCAAATTGACCTTCTTTCTCCTCCTGAAGGGGAAATTTGAGAGGCAAAGACGTATCTCCAGCATGTGCATGCTAATGGTCCAATTTGAATTCGAATTTTGCCTCCAACAAAGAAACTCTCTGTGAATTTCATGTGGTAGGCACGTGTTAAAAGTTTTAGAAATATGGAGCAAGGTGCTTAAGCTTCATTCACAAGCTTGAGCTATGAATTACTTATTATCCTGGTAACTCGATGACCCATGTTGTCATTTTGATTTGCAAGCTTAGATAATCAATTTGTGGCACATTTGGCAACTTCGAAGGAGTAACGTTATGGTCATTATATGCGTGAACTAATACTTGGTCGTTCCGCCACAAATTGAAGTTAATAAAAGAGGGGGAGCACACTCTGCCTAATTTCATATGCCCTTCAACACCTCAGAAGAGAATCTAGATTGATAGTAGAATTTAACCAACTCAAACGAGAATATTCAAATTCGGGTAAGACTTCTCTAGCTCCCCTTATTTAACCCATTCGCATCTGATTTACTCATATATATCGTAGATTGAATCGCAATCTTTTGAGGTCATTTCTATGTTCTTACTCGGAGCTACAAATTAACCTATTATAGGTGTACTAAGGAACCGAGTAAAGGTAAAAAGTACCTATTGAAATGTGTTAGCAATCCTTCTAACTCGTACATCAAAATTCGGAGTTTAAGAGAAAGCTTATTTAGGGGATAGGTTTGCATGAACATGCGATTGCTTAGAATAACTTGTTGTTTTTAATTTGCTTTTGTGTAAGTACGGGGACACTACCATGACTCCGATAAAGGGTAGAAAGTGAAA
>Ga0233330_1000017_pt1 | contig 18050 bp, 10 predicted proteins | sample GEONDECOMP201_FD_180703 | JGI IMG/M metagenome (GOLD analysis project Ga0233330, IMG submission 180703) | Leaf litter microbial communities from Shasta-Trinity National Forest, California, United States - GEON-DECOMP-201 | ecosystem: Environmental > Terrestrial > Plant litter > Unclassified... | reverse complement strand
AAGAGTAGTAGATTACGGAAAGAGAAACAACTAGTAGTAGTTCTTATTCCCACTGGATTATTCTTATTCCCATTTTACCTCCCATTGCATTATTCCAATTAGCGGAGTATCCTATTGTATTACCTCTCCCGGGGAATTATGATGAGTGCTATCATATACAACCTCACACACTGGGAACTACTCCGCGTTCCTTCTGGCCTCTCCGATACAGCTAGCATAACATCAAAGGACTGGGAAGAAGAGGTATCCCTTATTTTGCTTTCTTTTGCCTTAAGGCCGCCATAGAGATAGAGACTATTAGCTCCCAATAAGAAGTGCCGTTGTAGAGAGATGCACACCTATGTCCTATGGGTTACATATACTGGAGCTTAAAGCACAGAGTAGTAGTATAGGTGCACGAAGTAGAGGTTCATTGATTCGTCCCCTTCCCATTGATTATAACCCTCCCATTGAGTAAGCCCATTAGTAGTAGCTGTATACCTCCTGTTATTGATGTTCATTCTATGGCCTAGGCAGACCTTACGGAACTTACCTTACCCTATGGAGTAGGAGACGGCGCCTCTTTCTTCTTCAAATTCTCTTCTTATATTTCTATAAGAATGGAGACCTTACCTAATTAAGGCTGCTGCTATACCTTAGTCGAGTAACATCATCCTGGAGATTCCCTCTTATCTGTGCCGCTAACGAATATGTAATTCCTTCCTTACTTCCTATTCCTGTGGGACTGGCTTCTGCGGTGGAAAGGTGCATATATTATATTACAAATTATTACAATAGCAAGGACGTATCAATGCGCGTATCGAACGAAGGAGGAGGTTTTCATTTTGTTGTACTTGCCGAAAGGTAGGTTAAACTTCACCCTCGTACCTCTAAGAGTCCCCTCCGGGTCATCTCAATGCGATATTGCATATAGTAATTGGCTAACATTTGTTCTCGGCCAGCGGGATCTAACGGGATCTAACACACACACAGTCTGGTGTCTCATCTACGTGGTATCACTCGATTCTCCTCATGGGGAACTCTGCTTCCTACCTCATGATGGGGAAGTACTCTCATGAGATGGGGGAAGTAGGCGATCCAACCAAAAAACTTGGGAAAGCTCCTGAAATGGCCTATTTAAGTGACCCTCCTATGGTGGCTGCAAATCAATATGCTCATCTTTAACCAAGAATGTATCCTGGTTTTGGTTCAACCAATGGGGGTTCGGGTACGAACCCGCTCGACCGTATGGAAGAGGGGAACTTTCTCTCCTTCCTATCGGCTATGGACAAGTTAAATGTAGATATGCAAGTTTGGTTGAGCCTCCTAAATCTTCGACCCTATCTTTTGTATGGCAGCAACATGGCTCCATAAGGTGGAAACGAACATGGGTTAATAAGTGGTGAGACGGTACCCTACAACCTCATACTGGAGACTACATAATATGCCAATCTTCAACATCCTAAACCTAGGGAGTAAACTTATGGAAATGGCCCATGTTCAGAAAGAATAAAATCCACTTTCTTTCCCCATTGAGGGATCCATCCAATCCCCTAAAAACTAGGTTTCATTGCTCTTCAACCTAAAATTAGACGAAGTTGGAATATTGTCAACCAACCAAACCATACATGATGGATTATTCCACTGGTTGCTTATTTATGGGGAATGGGTGCTGTAGAGATTCTATATCATCATTGGGGTTATTCCCCCCCCTTATTGATTATTCTCCCTTGTATTAGCAGTATTAGCATCGGAGTAGTAGCCTAGGGATTATAGCGGATGAGCAGCTCCCATGGATTATTCCCAGGATAAGAAACCATATTACTAATTAACTGGACTAGCTGCTTCAGAGTGGGCCCTATGAACTGGTAGTTTATACACTCTAAAAAGGTTGCGATCCACTCAATGCTGGCCGGTACTACACGCTGTCAATGCCAGAGTTCTATGCCAGGTTTCTATATATATTCAATCCCAACAACAGTTGATGCCTGTTGGCCGAGTCAATGCAGCACTCAATTGCTGCAGAGTAAGGCATCAGGAAATAGAGTCGTCGATTCAGGTTAAATCAATTGATGCCGGTAGGAAATAAAGAGGCAATACAAGTAGTTTGGCAGTCAATTAAGGTGGGTGGGTGCCAATTGATTTTGGATGGGAACCAATGGAGGAGGAGGACGTATTCTTTTATGTTGAACTCACTATCTTACGATGGCACCTGTTGAGAGAAGTTGCTGAGTTCATTGGCGGATAATTACTTATATAATGCAACCTGATAAACTGACCCTGTAAATAAAGGCGTTCCCCTCGTCCTTCTTTGGCGAGCGGGCCTTTGTCGGGGGAGCCATTCTTCCTCACCGGAAGAAAAGGAAAGTCGATCTCATACCCAAAGGTCCGGATTCGAGATGTAAAGCCAATTCAACTATAGGAAGAAACAGGTTAAATATTAGGTCAATTTCGCAGTAAGGTTTCAGACTCTATGCATAATTGTTGGCTTTTCTCCTCTCTCTAATTACGGGAAGAAGAAAGAGACCGAGAGAGGAACCATAGATCTGGATTCGGTGTGTTCAACTAATAAGATAAGAAAGAAGCTATCCTGGCAATGGCCAAAAGGTTTAGTTCGGTGTATTCAACCAGTGAATGTAAGGAGGAATCCGAGTGGTGGCCGGCAGGTCTTGATTCGGTCTGTAAAGATAGCAAAAGGAGCTCAAATGCAAAGTTTCCGCCCCGCCCTATCCTTGCTTGTCAAAGATAGATCTGCTTCTTTCCTCGCTCTGTAAGGGCTTTCTTCTCTTCTTGCCTGGAATGACCCGCACTGACCCGACCCGCAAGGATCGAGGTTATTACTATATATATATTTTTTTTTTTGGTCAAGGCAAGGCAGGAATGACCCGCATCCCCAAAACCGGATGGCTGTGTATGTCTGTGAATAGCCTACCGAAATAGATTCTATTCTCTGAATGCTTACCAAAATATTCTCTGAATGCTTACCAAAATATTGGGAAGTGGCGAAAGTATTGCGAAAGTGCGGAAGTGCAAATCCCTTAGCGGAAGTGGGTTAGCCTACAAGCAGAAGTGGAAAGGATTTATTTTGGGGGCTTTTTCGAGTATTTGGCTTGTTCTTAGTAGGAGGACAAGGAAGGCGAAGCCGCGTACACTATGAATCCAATCCGTAGTTCCCATCGCATCGGTATTATTTAAATGATAGGAGAAGATATTTATTATTACTGGCGAGCGTTGTAACGAAGCATTGTTGTTATGTAACGAAGCTCTCCTTGTAATGAAGCATTGTTGTTCTCTCCTTGATGTTATCATATGTTATAAAAAGGGCTTTCTTTACTGTGTTGCCGTCATTGTACACTATGAATCTACACTATGAAGACTGGTTCTTCTCTGTACCCCGTAGCCATGCATTCGGATATACAGTAGTCGTAAATGAGTTGTGTTCGCCTACCAGACCTACCTAAAGATGTTCTCTCTCTACTGGTTGCTTCTCTTCCACCAAACCCATTCCCCTTGGTGCGTATAGTTAGTTGATTAAATCCCTCGACAGCGATATGATTTAGCCTGGATAGATTGAATTTATTGGCAGGAAATGAGATGTTACCCTTCATAGAAACAGTGACTAAACTGAAAGGCCGATCACTCATGCTATGAATCCTTCCTGTAAGGGCAGCAGCGAGAGTGACTGGATGTATTTCTTTTTTTAAGGGAAGGTGCATTACTATTCGAGGGCAGGTGCATTACTATTAAAGGACTATTCTCTTTGGCTATTCTCCTCGTTATGTTATTCTCGTTATAAGCAGGGCACCCACACCTGAACCACTATCTCGACCAACTTTACCAAATCTGGTATTTCCTCAATAACAAAAGTAATAATAAATCTGCATAAGATATAGGGTTTGAAAACTCTCCCGACTCCGGCCCCCCACCCAATAAGTAAATTAGGAAAAATGCTCATTCTCAAAGTTTCGGGTAGATCTATTGTTACCGGCTTTCTTTAAATCAGTCAACTAAAGCTATTTCCGCTTCCGCAGGAGAGAATAGATTTCTTTTGACTGGCGGTCGGTATAAGTCGGTATAAGTAAAAATATCAGGGTCGGTCTTCTTCTCTACTGGACTGGATGGGATATATTGATTTTGACTGGCGGGCTTCCCGGGCTCGTGGTAATGGTTGTTTCTCTCTAGTTGCTTCTCTATGAACTAGCTACTTCCTCTCGACCAAACCAACCCAATCCGGTATTTCCCTAATTATTTACCCAATGTGGTATTTGTGGTGGCCGGCAGATCGGTTCCTTCTATAATGTGTTTTCGCCTATCCTAACTTCGTGGTGGCCTGAAGGTCTGGATTCGGGGTGTGAAGCCAACCTAAAAAAAGTAAGGATATGGTTTTTTACTGGGCTAACCTCGCAGTAAAAGTGACTTAAATAGATTCCCCTTACTTATTGATTTCATAGTAGTTTCCGATTCCTTAAGGGATCGTGGTTATTCTTTCCCATAATAAAGAAGTTTACGGCTTCCCCCTTCCTGGTGCAGAGAAAAAGGGAGGTACCACGCACGCTTAGAGATGATAATTTCCATACCCCATCCATATAGTTTTAAGAAAGTTTTTTTAAGAAATAAACACTCAACTCTTTTTTAGACTAAGGCGAAGATCATTAGCTTAGATAAGAACTTAGCCCGCCGGGTCAGGCACTAGATATGCTCGGAATAAGAGAACGGTCGGGATTCGTACAGGTGCGAGAATGCCCGATCCACCGCCCGCCTACCTACGTGCCCTTTATGCCTAGTAATTATTTTACCTATCTATGCGTTCCGCTTCACGCCAAAGGAGAAGAAGCATCATTCGCGAAGACCTGCGGCATATCGGAAAGACGAGGATCGAGGTGCCCATATAAGATATAAGGCTTTCTTCCTAGGGAAGGTTCTGAACCTTCACTCCGATAGGGGGAATAACTAAACCTTTAATATGGTAGGAGTAGTTATTGCTTTAGTAATATAAATAATTCATCGATCTCTCTATACTATTAGGCGCAGTAAAGGAAACAACCGTGTACATGCTGGGAAGAGATTCTAGCCATGGTGGGTCAAAAGATTAATAATAATTTTCAGCAGAGCTCTTTCCTTTGCAGAGCCAATGCTATCATGTAGGTACTTGAGCAATAGCTTGACTCGCCGCACCGGTAGATTGAATCGATGAACCTACTGAATTGTATAGAGGAGACGAGAACCTTTCGCGGCATTCAACGAACGAACTACAGCCTTAACTGAGCCATTCATATCCCTACAATCTAAAGGGGAAAAAATGAGAAGGGAGACCGATCCCTGGATTGATTCCTCCCTACATACACCCGAGCGTCTTCACTTTTCTCCCTGGCTGGAGATCTATTCCTCTCTGAATGTAGGAGGTAATAGTGCAAGCAATAAACAAATAGGAATAAGTTGAAGTACAGGAAAGGAGAGAAAGAGTGCAAAGAGTAAGCATAAGGATTATATGTACCTAGCTATAGATATCTGTGCCTGTGATGTATCTATACATCATCTTTCTTCACAAATGTGTAGCTCACTTACTTGCTTGTGGCGACTCTCTTGCTTGGCCTTATCAATTTGTTTTGGAATTATACTTGTTGTAATGCTTGGGTTAGTTGACGTAGTGCCAAGGGCACTGCAGAAAGATTCTTCATAATGAAGGACGCGTCATCATAGGGCAGGTCACCCATGGACATAGCGCAGAAGTAGGCAATACCGCGCGCGGCACCTCTAGTGGGTAGGCATATGTTATGACTAAAGTGTTAGATACATATGCTACATATTTTGCCCCTTGCAGGCACTTCTCCATTGAAGGCATCAAGGGGGAAAAGAAATAAAAAATGGCAATCTGGCTGAGGAATAGCAACTACAAAACAAACTCTTCTACCACATCCCTCGATCTCATTTACCAATTAGATGAACGGTCTGAGTCTTTTGTCCATTGTCATTACATAAGCGGTTGATAGGTATTGAATTCAAGTAGGAATTAACAATCACAGAATACATCGTTGATACAGATGTGAATTACATGGTGTGAAGTAATGAATAATTTAACCTCAATGAATATAAATCTGGAATAAGCAATTTGCCAAACCGTCAAGCAAACAAATAAACAAAAGGACGCAGGTCAGCAAGAAGGGCGGGTAACTCCAACCAGAGTAGGTAATGGGCCCGCTCACGATCGTCAAGGTTGAAGTCTGCCGGCCAGGACTGCACATAAGTGAGACTATTAGCAATATTCCATGTTCAGAACTGTAACAAATGGGGCGAGCGGCAACATTTGAGTGAAACAAAAGGCACACGTACTTAAAGCCCAAGTTCCAATAATAGTTTAGAGAAATTACTTTTTCCTCCCAATTAAGCAAACACCAACGGTTAAAAGCCTATTCATCCGGCATCCTCCGCAGGAAAAAAAAAGGATCACCACAATGGACTCCACATGCACACGCCCTTCAAAATACTCTTTGTTACCTGCAAAACAAAATTGAAAGATTTTGTATCCGATGACAGCTTGGGGATAGTATGTCCTGAAAGTTGGGGGAGCCTCAAACCTCTCTCCCTTTTGATCCACATTAGGCAGCAGGCAGCGCCGTGGTGTCCAAGTGAACAGCTAGGATTTATCCCGTCTCCATGCCCGCACCCATAAAAGTAAAAGCTGGGACCTTCGATGGTGGGAGAAGCCCCAGATCTGGGGAGGCCCCCCTCAATGTTCAGTTGTTCATCTACAGGCATAGAATTAGGCACATCATAAAAATATTTACTAAGAATCACCACTAGCTCAGCCCCCTTAGCAACCGCCTTTCCCTTAGCAAAAGGGGCCAGGTTCCTGGAAATTTGAGCATTAAAGGTCCGGAGGGCTTGTCCTTCTGAGGGCAAGGAATGCACCACCGCTTTAACCAAACAATCACTTCTAGAATTGTTCAGAGCAATGTACTCCAGAGTAAAATGCTCCCTGGATTTAGATAATGCTACACTTTTAACTATTTTGAATATGATCTGAAAAATAAAGTAGAACACGTAAAGCAAATATTACTTTTATTGCACTATTGATAGCACCAAAGCAGCCATACAAAATGAAAACCTAATAAGTAGGGCATATGATTAGGGCAAAAATATATTATTATAGTTTACATTTTAGACTCCTACAATGCTTCAGGTGAGATGCAGCACGGTGCAACAATAAAGTGAGGATGAGAGCTACCTTTTCAAATTATTAAAGCTTTCAAAGTATCCATACAATTGTTAAAGCCTTTGTATGTCCAGGAAACCAAGAAAACACCCACGTAACTTCTGTAGTATTTGATTTCCCGTTGGAGGAAAATACTTACTTAGGGAGGATTCAACACCCCCACCAGACTTGGTCTCCACTAGAACAAGGGTACTTCAAGGTCAACTTTTACAGAGCGGCGCTAAAGACAACACTGTTAAAGAAGGAGCAGCAGGAGTAAGAAGAAACAGGATTGGCCAGTTAAGGAAAAATTTCCACAAGGTTGTTGGGATGTACTAATAACCAAGGTGTCAATGCTTGAATAAAGCTTCATTTGGAATTAGTAAACCAAAGCATCATTTTTTAAGTATACTAAAAAGTAAGAACTGATTTATAGAAAACAGTAGGGACAATAATCGACCCTCAACTCCAATCATCCGTTGCTCTTTAATCTGCCTACCCGTTAGTGTAAAGCATCTGACCAAGTAAAGTGATTATGATACGGTTCGAAAGATCTCTTCTTCGTGGTCTAAGGGGTGGAAAAGTTCCTCCATCGACTCAACCCGGGCTGTGTTGCCAGCAATAGATAGGCCCGAGAGCAGCATTGCCCTTACAAAACCACTTGCTTGAGGGAATAACGCTTAGTGGGTACGGCACTTTGAACATAACTATTGATTTACGTCGCTATAGTGTCTAGTTCTATCTCTGCGTGTGTGCGGATCAAACTCAACATGAGGAATGTGGGATTGGACTGGAGGATTGGAAACTGAAAGCGGAATGGAGTAACGCGTACTGGATCTTCCTGGATGAGTGTACTGGGCAGGGGACAGAGGACCTCCCTGTTACGGATAGGGGCTTTGAGGATTGAAGGAAGATACTGAAAGGATATGCGTTGCCCAGGTGGGTGATGCGGTCGGCTCTCTAACCATAAATTTGAATAGCCGTCATCAATGAATATGAACCATGTCCAGACTCTTTCTTCGTCAGCTTACACAGTGCTCCTTGGCACCAATATCTTTATTTGTGGGTCTTCATTTCGGGTAGGTTCGTTATCGTTCGTTACACTATAAGTCAACGAGCGTTCTTTCTTTCGGCCACCCACCAACTAGGTAACCCCCCTCAAAATACGTATTGATGAATTAAGACAGCATTCTAGCTAGGATAGGACCTTTCTCTGCCTACTTGACAGAGACTTTCTGTCGGATGGAAAGCTCACTCTTCATTGCTTAGGAACAACTAAAGCCAGACAATCTTGTAAGAGCGGCTTGCTCGGGTGGACAGAACATTCTTCGCAGCGCCCAGTTTCATTACTGAATTTCCCACTCTTGATAGGGCAGGCAAACCTTATATCATATTGGGGGACGCCCAGATTTGTTTCTGAATTTCCCACCAGTTCCAATAGGCCAGTTAAAACCCTTTCTATCGTCTTTAGACACCCGCGTTGCTTATTCAAATTCTTACCACTTCTTTAAAGTAAAGTCAGGGGAAGGCACTTTCCTTGGTCAACGCCCAGAATTGTTACTCAATTTCCCACTTATTGGAAGTAAGGCCAAGATATGACCCAAACTTATGTCCTTACTAAACCTAGGTGCTTTAAATGTTTTAATAAGTGGCTCAAGAAGGCTCCTCCTTTCCTTTCCTTCTCTCAAGGTCAAGGTATGTTAACATCCATGATAAAAGATCTTATGCAATTTCTTATATCTCCGACCCATGTACTAAATACAAACTGCGTGACTGCCTGCCTCATGATAAACAAGGTAAGTGCGTCCGCCAGAAGGCCCCCTTTGGTAGAAACTGGAACTCATCATCCAAAGACTCCAAATGTTTCCCCGCCTAACTCACCTAAACTCTGTGGGCTATGGGGGGTTGTTTAATAAAGCAAGGACAAATACGACGCAGCTGCTGGGTGGGGATGATAAATGCTTGGTGAGCTCTCGGCTATCCAGGAGAACCATTATAAAAGGACCCGGAGGGACTCTAAGCTTAGTAGTCGAGGGCGAGGTTTCTATAAATCATGACCCAAAAAGTAATAAATGTTTTCATTTATTTCAAACTTGGGTTTACCCGGTCCAAGGCATAAATCCACTCATTAGGGGTACTCAAAATATATATTATAAATATTGGCAGTTCATGAAGTTTATTTACTATTCTAAATTGAATCATTTGCTCTTAGTTTCAGCGGGGCGTTGCTTGCTGGGAAAATAATCCCAGCAGCTAGGAGGCTAACCTATATATAAATATACAGTCATCAACAGGAAGTCAGGTCCAGAAGGTCACATTGGCCAATCATATACAGGGGTCATAGCCCATAGTAGTTGGTTGATCAAACCAGTTGTCATTTAATATACAGGCATTGCTGGGAGGGCTGACCTGGGCTTATTGGCTTGACTCACATTGGCTCAGCTACTCAAGCTCATGGGATCTTGGGCTGAGCTACTTATTGGGCTGGAAATTCATCTGCGGATGCTGCGCTGAATGTGCCTTTGATACTAGCCACTCCGTTGGGATACTAAGCTACCCTTTGGCTCGTTTGCTCCGTTTTAATATTGGGATTGCATACTGAGATTTTGGATACCGAGATAACCTGGGCTACTGTATGACTCATGGGGAGGGGCGTAAAAAAAGGGAGGTTGTTATTGAATACCAGGGTCAGACACTTGGTTTCATTGGATACTTGATTACTCAGATGGGCTACTAGTTACAGAAAATATCCTCATTCCATGGGCGGAGCCACTCGTCCAACCAACCAAAGGGAGAGCGAGGTTTTTAAGAAATAAAATCGCTTTTCTAGGAAGGCCATAATACCTCCCAATAAAGAATATATATATATTGAAAAACCTTATACAATTAAACTACCCGTCTTCATTGACCTTGCGCGAACTGCCTGAGATCGACCTTGTTGCAATATGCTGATCCCACCTGACAGCTTAGACCTGATCAAAGACCTTTTAAAATACCTGTCTTCATCGAACGAACTGCCGTATCTCAATTGCTTATTTTAAATATCTTCTATAAACCTACTCGACCCACCTCACGAACCACAACGCAGAGAGATGATCAAACAGCAATGCTCAAGGGGAGTTGACCTGTTCTCGAATCAACCAGCTTTACCAATCAAATATGTACTGTGCTCATGGGTAGCTATTCAACCTGAGAGATTCACACCCCCAGTTGATAATCATGCTGCCTGCACCTTATGGACATACAAAAGTTATCTTCACGCGTCTATACAGCCCTCAGTTCTTGAATCACTCTGTCCCCACCAAAATTAACTCTGTTCTTTCATCAACCAGTTATTCCTCTTCACACCCGGTTGCAACCTACCTGCTGCTGTGATTGATCAATCTTACTGCCTGCCTTCTATCTCTATCCACCTACCAACTTCTATCTCCCTCCTCAATCCCTCTAACGAGCAGCTATTAAAGCCTTCTGAAGTAGTGGCCCAGTAGTAGAATGGGAGAATGGGGTATGCATGTTGAGGTGATGTGAGCCGGTAGAAGGGGTTGTTATTGTGAGTAAAGGCCTATTTCAAGTGTTAAAGACCTCCTATCATTAGTAAAGATTCGTGTTAAGGTCATTGTGCTATGGGACCAAATTGATCTACGCTATGTTTTGTCTAATTGGATTGAGGGTCGGAAGGAGGAACCAAGGGAGTTTGTAATAGGGCCCAGAGCGAGTATGAAATTAATTTATATTCCCATAAAATTGGCTTGGATGGCTCTCCCCGCTCACGCACGATACAGTACACCTGCTGGATCATGACATTATATAGGTATTAACAACAGGGAAAAAATCCGCATCGGTGACGGGTCGATCTACTGCATTCGGACCCAACTACATGTTGATTCATATAGATGGGGCTATCAATAGTAATAACGAATGGCGGCGGTTTTATAAGATAAGTAAGGGGATTTAGTCTCATCTGGGCTTATTATTTGCCCACACCGGGGAGGGAAAGTCCAGGTCCTGCCTCCAAATTGCTTCGCCTTGCACGAACGAGTGAGGGAAGCTAGGTATCTGGCATTGAGTGAATGAACAAAAGGCATTGACAGGCGGTATTGACTACAAGCATGGAGTACCGGACTTAAGTACCAGGCCACCTAACATCGACTAGCATCATTGAGTAGCATCATCAAGTACCAGCAGGACTCTTGGCATCAAGTAGCACCATGAAGTGCCTCGACCGACTTATGAAATAGACTACTATTGGCTATTTTCCCTCAATGCCTCACTCACTGGGTGCATCCTGTACCTTCCCGTCTTTTGTGGGACCCACCCCTCTCTGCGTTGTCCATCAATTGAATAACTCACTCACTATCGAGCCAAGCGTTGTAGCACCCCCCGATATGGCAGCGTATTTAACGGAAAGCATACAGCAGACTGAGTAAAGCGTACCGAGCAGATTGAACGGCGGGTATACAGATTGGGGAATTATATAATGGCGGGGTCATGCGGGAGTATGCGGGAATGGGTAACATAAATAAAAGCATGGGTGAACAGAAGGACTTAAAGCGGACTGCAGATGGATTTTGAACTGAAAGCGTGAAAGCATGGATGCAAGGCTTGATGCGGTAGGTGTATGCGGGGCTTCTTTCTTTCTCTGTCGGGTATCATTGAACGGGTTTTTCTCTTTTCTTGCCTGGGATACATATATTCTCTCATCGTCTGTTGGTAACACGGGCTATTGGTAACCGTCTGTTGGAAAAAATGGGTTCCTCGGTGAACTGCTGCCTCCTCCCCTCCCGCATATCTCTGTGGTTTGTTGATTTAGACCTTATAATTTATTGATCCATTACACTTTGAATTTTTATTTCCTTCTGTTGGGCAGCTAGCTCTAATTTGGTGTGGGATCGCGGGACCTGCCTTATTGAATTGATTCACTACTCTCATAACTTATGAGATTATATGTAGGCACTTTAAGTATTGCTATTGACCTTTAGCTGGAAAACTATTACTTAAGTATGCAATCTACTTATTAAGTCCTGCCCGTTTACAGCCAGCCCTTTTGGATTTAAAGCCTTAATACTTTTATTTTATTAGAAGGGAGGGCTTGTTTGCTTGCATGGGATGGTCACTTAGACCAGGACTATAACCTCATCCTACTGAATTCATGCTTGTCGACCTATTATTGGCTGGCTTTCCTTTCCTTCCCTATGTCGTCGCTTTTTTTCCTTACTTACTATGTTGCTTGTGTCACCCATCCTTCGTTCGTATTGTTGTATGAACGAATGAACTTCTATACCGTATGTAGGGTCACTCAAGAATAGCTTGCTTGATGGACCTTTCTCTAAACAGTGATGAAGAGCTCCGCGCTCCCTATATAGATAGTGGGTAAATAAATGCCTCAGGGCGTTGGTATTGCAATTACTACTAGTAGGCCATTCGAGGACGAGAAGCAGCGTAAGCCAGCATAAATTAATTGAAACTTTCTCAAAATGTATAAAGTGAAATGTCAATGAAAGGGATCTGCCCAGTAAAGGTATGCCCAGGAGGGGTTTATGGATAGGGATAAAAGGGTGCAAGAGCGTCGGGCCAGTCAACACCCAGATGAACCCGGGCATTCTCTTTCGTTGGCCGGTCACCAGGCGTTCACCTACTTATAGTATTAATATAGTCTTAAGTTGGCAAAGCTGTCTTATTCTTAGGTATAGTATAGTTAGTTGTTACCCACCGTATAGTTGCTAACCTTTATAGTTCCCTCGCTTTCGTGTGCTCAAAAGAGCCTAATTAATGTGGGATAATAAGTAACCAAAACGAGGTGGGATGTATCATCTTATCGAGGTGTGCTAATAAGTACGCCCTTCATTCCTTCTGGTTTGGGGAGGAAGGATATTTATCGCCCTTATCTATTTCATCCTTATGAACCAACACCTGCTGATACGATTACATTAAGGCCTGCCTGGTGCCGTTGCCAGAGCAGCTCTGGGCTAAGAGACTACTCCGCTTGGTAACCTAGTCTGTACTTGTATCTCTAAATTGGTTCATATACGATGTTGCCAGCTCTACCGGACCTACTACACAACATCTTAATATATGATTAAGGCATAAATATGTGTTCACCTATTAGACCAGCTGGGAATACATTGGCCTTGGACTCGCATGGCTCCCTACGTTTGCCTTTGGGCTAGCCATATCCAGTTTACACTTGGATCTTCCCACTATACCCGTTACTATATGATGTCGGCATGGATACGTGGAATCTGCCTAAAGCCGCTACTAGTTGCAGGTGCTTATGCCAGAGCTGCTACACTTGGATTTGCATAACCTGTACTACAACCTAGTTACTAGAAGAGCTCGCATGGAGACCACCCAGTTACAGCAGCAGAGTAGAGCTAGTAGTCAGCTATAGTACTAGAGAGAGCTAGCTATGGATACCTGGTGACAATGGAAAAGGTGCACACTTATCTGTAGTTATTCTAGTTATTATGCTCCAACCACAATGCCATGAACATGGGTGCTAGCCCCAATGCAATATCTCCATAGGTGTTAAATGAGACCAAGCAAATGTGAACTCCATGAGTGATCAATCCATGCTCAACAAGCCCCTTAAGAGAAGGGATGGCCCATGCAATAAAAAAAGAATAATAATGTGCCTCAGCATGTGTGCCACTATGCCAACTAACTCATCAGAAGCAAGCATAGTTTGAATAGGTACTCCCAGGAGCATTTTGAGAAGCGGGACTCCCAGAAGCAAGTTTTTGACCGGGGATGGACGATTGAAGGAAGAAACTTAGGGGAATAGCCGGGAGATAGAGATGGCACTCGACCAAAGAAGAAAAGGGAGATCCCATACCCCTTTCTCTGGTGCCTGGATGGTTATATCCCTTTGGAATATAAGCCACACACGTGCTACCTACAATGATGCCCAATGTCTACTGTAAATGTATGCTTCGACAACAGGCCATGGGGCGTAACCTTATAAAGTGTAGCTTTCCCACCCGGCGCTATTTATGAGTCACTTCAAACTCCTCTGCTCCGCTTCCCTTTGATCTGCTGAATCGGTGGCAATGTCCGAATTCTGTGGAAGACAAATTGCATTTCTTAATTCCCTAATATCGGTGCAACCCAACCTCAACTATCAACTATTCTAGGGTGTAGAGGGGGGAGAGGATACGGCAGCCTTTCTTCGGTAACCCATTTCCTTAGATAACCCTGCTTTTCCAGCTGGTAGGCCGAGGAGATTCTGTGACCCATTTACTACGTTACCGCAACAGAGTTTCTGATAACGAAAAATGAATAATCCGAGCGGGCTTAGGGCAGGCGGGAATTTGATCTATGGTGGTGCGAAAGTACTCCCATGTGCGTGTGCGACCTTTTAAAGCAAGGAAGGGCTCTCGTGTGCGCGATTAGCGGAACCTATGGGTAAATGATTTGTGGCACCAGGAAAATGATTCAGTTATTCGGATCAGAGGTACGGAGTCGCTTCTCCGTGAAAGATTCATCACCAGGATAGGATCATATTAATAACCCACCGGGGTAATTCACCCGAAAAGGAGGGCGCAACTCGCTATAGTGCCGAACGCTGGGTCGAACGCCGGGTCAAGGGTAAACCACGCATAATAGAGCCAGTAAAGAATTCTCATAGTGCCAGAAACAATCATAGTGCCCGTTGGGTTGGGTGTGTTATTTTTTGACAGTCTATTTACGTCTAATAAAGCAAATCAAATTATTCGTAAGGATAGCACCACGTTTATTGAGGCACGAGTATTTGTGTGTGGTTCGATGGGTGGTCCTTCTTGCTTGATTGCACTAACATCATATAGAGCAAATGAGTCAATGTAAATAGGAATAAATCTGCTGGAAGGAGGGTATTAATTATTAACCCCATCAACCAACATGAGCAAGTATCAAGAACATGATATTATTTGAAGGTCTTGGGCAAATATTGATAGAACACACCACTGAGTACGTCTATCGAATGCACCAGATTAAACTAGCACATGGCACATGAAAAATACCAATAAAGAAAATATAATGAAAGTTGCTGACAGAGGTGAGGTGCGAGGTATGAGAGCCGCTCGACAAAAAGGATAGGAAAGAGAGCAATGATGAAAATGAAAAACAAAGTACGACACAAATTCCACTATGTAAATCAAAAAGGTTTTACCATCGAACACAGGGGAAACCACTCAGCAAAGTGGCCAATGATGAAATGTCATCTTCCGAGTGCAAGGCAACCTACCAATGATTAAATTAAGTCCCAGGGTGCTACAAACTCTAAGTTTATCTCCCGGAGCAATGTGTCACAGTCGATAGTAGAAGACCCACTAATGAAAAGGTCGAGTGCGATCAATGCAACCTCCTAATTGATAGGTCGAGTACCTACCTAAAGGCCGTTTCTTTTGATCCCGTATCCATATATAGACGTAATATGTCTTTCCACGCATTTGCCTTTGAGGGCTACTGCTCGAAGACATACTACTCGCATGAGAACCGAGAACCCAGGAATACCTCCTTTATAATTAGTCATTAGAAGGTAAGGTACTATATAGGTATATATTCTGTTTTATATCCATATCAATAGTAGCTGTGCTTTGGTTATAAATTGATATAATTATATATTAAAAAGATTGTTTAGTTCTTTATCTAGTTCCATATCTATATTCTATTTCACTAGCACCAGATAAAGAAATAGTAGTTTACCTTTTTTACCCATCAGCAGCAAAGGGAGCAAAGGCAGCTACTGTTTAACTGGCAGCGAGCGAAGCCAGGAGTTGGAGAGCTAGGGAAGAAAGGTGCATAGAAAGCAGCATAGTTGGCAACAGCACACGTTGCATTTGAACCAATAGAAGAATTTGTTGATCCGCGAGTCAAAGCACCAGAGACAGACAGGGGTAGCCCGCCTAGCATCCATTCCGGTGATAGGGGCAGTTCCTGTTAAAGCAGATCCAAAAGCAATAGTTTCAGTTTAACCCGTTGACTCATATACAGAGCCTGCAATAAAGGGAGTAGCAGGCACCCCTATGAGTTTCATACCCAGGTGACCCGGCACCCGAAGCAGAGATAGAGACGGAAGCAAAGGTAGCTAGAATGGTAAAAGCGCATCATAGGAAGAGGCAAAGGCAGTTTATGGAGTTTTTGGCCCGATATCCACAAATGATATTGCAGAGGCATAGTTAGGAGTAGCACCAGGATCCGGTGAAGTCGAACCGGTGTATCCCGCAAATCCGTCACCTAGTCTAGCATACCTTTCAGCTCTATTACTAGCATCCCTTCTTGCCCTGGCTTTCCTTTTTCTACCCAACGTATATCCCGGTGTGAAGCCTTTTGGTGCATACCCCTGTTCCCTTGCTCCTTTGCTACTTATTTTGGTGGATCAACTTCAATGGATTATGGCGGGATACCTACTCTTCGATTGACCTTCCTTGTGCAATGTCCCATTCTTGCCTGGGTTTTTCACACCCGAGTAAACAGAAACGAGATATAAAACTGCCAATTTATGGCTTGGAGACTCATGCTTATAGATTCTCAAGGTAAACTGGCTTTCAAACAACCTTTGATTAAAAAGAAATTGAGATGTGCATGATGGACGCTACCCAACATTCAAGGGATCACAACTGGACATACCAATATATCCTGTCGCAACAGCAGGAAATGCAATTTATATGTTGCAACCCACCCACAGCTAAAGGAATCGGTCTCAGGGCGGCTCGCTCAGAGCTCAACGGCCTCCCGCCCTGTTGACCTTGCTCCATCTCCTTATCATTTATGCTTGTATCCTCGAAAATACTTATGATGGTTTGGTATCTTCTGCTGGCCAAAAAAGTCTCACTTATATGGTCACTTATATGGGCTCGAGGTTCAGGGACGGCTCGCAAGTGAGCTATCCATGCTATAGTAGTGCAACCGAGTCTGACCCATTTATCAACCTATGTTTGTCTCTCTTCATACACGTAAGTCATCTAACGCCTATCCATGAGCTCTCCAATAAATTCTTTAGTCATCTATCCGCACTATGTCTGATTTAGTCTGATCTATGCTATGTAATTAATAGCAATCGAAACCATCCACAGGGGCTATCCGATCTATTAGCCATCCATTCGCACTATGTTTGATATAATATAATTAACTAGTTCTCGGCAATTATTATATTAAGTATGCGGGTAAGTATGTGGGATAAAATCTATCTTATCACATGGTATCTACCAGTCAGGTTAGCCTAGTGATATCAAGTGAGCCCCAGTGATATTATGACAAGGTCTCGTTCTCCGTGTTACTGATCTACCGTTTTATCCGACCCACCCTTGGACTTTTACTGTGCTTATAGGTAAACTGAATCCACTCGAACCAGGGGAGGCATAGGAAGTGGAATGGGCACATTCACTGATTCAGGGTAAACTGTGATTGGTCAGCATAGCATTTTTGGTCTCATGATGGTCACCCCGGTGCGTGTTTTATAATGATTGGTGTCTAATGGGCATTGCATTTTTTATAGTCTGGTGCCGTGTTTGGTCCGACACGTTGCGTATTAGATGGTCCGTCTCCGAGGCGTCGCACTGTAAATAATCTCTTTTGGGGTAGAATATCAATCTTTAGCGGGCTTTGTTACCTTTACTAGCTTGGCTGCTACTAGCTCTGCATCTTATGCTGCCGGTGGAACTGCATCTCAATCTAAAACTACAGGTTAAACCACACTATTAATAAGTTAAGGGTAAACTGCTTCAATTGAGGCTAGATGGACTGAAATTAGCACTGGAGCTTTCATTATACCAATTACCTCTGTTCATCAATGTGGTTTAACAGGTAGCTGGCCTACGGGGATTAGAGTGACAGAGCCGAGTGATACACATGACCCAGAGGGTTCTCCAACTGGATATGTTCCTGCTCCTTAAATTCAATA
>Ga0233330_1000014_pt1 | contig 18647 bp, 19 predicted proteins | sample GEONDECOMP201_FD_180703 | JGI IMG/M metagenome (GOLD analysis project Ga0233330, IMG submission 180703) | Leaf litter microbial communities from Shasta-Trinity National Forest, California, United States - GEON-DECOMP-201 | ecosystem: Environmental > Terrestrial > Plant litter > Unclassified... | reverse complement strand
TAAGGAGTAGTAAGTGAAAATATATATTTGTATGGGAAAAGGATGATTGAGTCCAAGTGGTGAGGAGCGGCGGAGGTGGTGGAAGTTCTATCTGTGATTGCTAATCCTTTTGATATCTGTATTGACTTCCAAAGCTACTTCCTACGAGTTCCTTAATAGTAGAGAATCTACTTGCTCTAAATTCCTAAAGGGTATATGACAAACATAAGGATAGTTCCTAGTGTATCTAAACCAAGTCATACCAAAGTGACTAGTTCCAATTTATACCAACCAAGGAGCTTTAGTTCCAAGATAGCTAATAGGTAAGAGATCTAATAAACCAAGACGAACAAAAGAAGCTCTCAGAGCAAAGAGACGTTGTAGGGAGTAAGTATAAGTTAGTAAGAGCTGACCAAGAAGTTATAGGCTACCAAGCGAAGAATAAGTTATAGGTTCCTTGTGTTGCTGTTATGTGTTCTTGTATTTTAAAGTAAGAGATTAAAAGAAAAAAGAAAGAAACTCATTCATATAAGTGAGGGATGCTGGCACTTTCACTAGTGATGGTAAGGCTGCAGGATCTACTACTGGATATGTTGCTGGATCAACAGAAATAACAGGGTCTGGGTCTATAAATGGAACTACGCCTACGCCTGGAATGTTAAAAACCCCGGAACAAGCTCTCGATACAGTTTGGTATTAGCTGGCTAGCTTTGTTACTGGTCCTGGCTCAGATGCTGCCTCCCTTCGCTCGGTCAACTGTATCCGCTCCTGCCTTTGATATTATGGGTGTTCCTGGTGCAGCTGGTAGTTGTGTTGCTAGCTCTGCTCCTACCTATACTGGTGATGCTGGTGGTGCTGGCTATCGAAGGTAGGTAGTCCTTGCTAGTGTCTCAGTGTGGTATTATGTAGTAGATGGCTGGCTTTATGGCTTTATGGCTTGGCTGCTCTGACTATGGGATTTTTTTTCTAAGATCTGCTACCGAAGCTACCGATGGTGGTATTAGAACAGAGCGAAGGGAAGCTATTACTATATACTGGCGCATTAACTAGTTCTGGTACTGGAGCTTAAACTGGTTCATCGACTGGAGCATCTTGGTCAACGGAATCAATAGCTAGGCCTGGTGCTGGGACTACTGCCATTGGTGGTTGTGGTTACTCCGCTGCTGCTCGTTCAACTGGCTCTCTTGCTGCTTGCTCTGCTTCTGGTGCATATGTATCCCGATCTCTACTTTTTAGGCTTGGGTCTGGATCTGTTTATATGAGTGACTAAAACAACTGCTGCTTTATCTGCTACTGCTACAGGATCTACTTTTGCTGGATCTAAAGCTGGTTCTTTCTTCAACTGCTTCAACCGGATAAACTTCTTTTCCAGGTGCTGCCTATGCTTTTGCTGTTGGCTCGTAGACTATTATAGGATGCCGCTGGTGGTTCAAGGTAAACTATTCAATCAAAAGGTAAGCTCTTACCTGCTCGAGGGAAGGGCGGGTAAGCATTAACAGATTCCGATCTTGCCTTTGCTCTTGGTGCTACTGGATATGCTTACTCTGTTGCTGAGTAAATGGCATAACCAAATGAATAAACAGCTAGATCAACAGCTACTTATAGTGGTGTTTTAATACCTGGACCTGCTACTGTTCCTGCCTATGCTAATTTTTTTAACCTATATGGTATGCTGCTTCTAGTAATCTAGTGCTTGCCTCTGCTTCTGGTAGATCAACTGGCTCTCGCTCTCTCTCCCATAGTGGTGGGGGTCGTAGTGGATATGCTGGTGCTAGGACTACTCGATCTGCCGATGTTTTTAGTGGTTATTAACCAAACCCAGACGGTGAAAGGAAGGAAGGATAAAGCCTCTTCTTTTTGGTTTAAGGCTTCTTCTTTCTGTTGATAGGTTGGAGGTTCAAGCTGAAAGGGGTCCCCTTGGTTCAAGGCTTCCGTAAAAAGATTCAAGGATAAAGGCTTCTTTCTGGCTCTCACCCTTCGCGGAATATTGGCTCTGGTCTGTGGACTCCTCCAGCTCCACTTGCTAATTGGAAGAAAATCGATTGATCAAATCAATCAAGGCAGTTTGGCTATCCCGCTGCTCTCCTTCCTAATATCCCGGTTGGCAGAATCCTATCCTCTGCTCCTCGGATGGTATATCAACGTAAGTAACAGCATGTGGTATATGAAGTGATATGATTGGTTTGTTTATGTTGAAGGTGTTATGTGATATGGTTGGTGATGTGAGGTGGATGTTTAAGTGGTATGTGAGGCTTAGTGAGGTGAGCTGATTGGTGAGGCTGTGGTGGATAAGGCTTTTGGCGTCTGTTGTCCTTGTTGTCCTTACTTGGTGGGCTTGGTGATCTAGGCCTAAGGTTCAAGGCGAGAGGTGAAAGGCTAAAGGGGCTTCCTCTTATAGATCAAGTGGACATTCTGACTGGTTGGTTTATAGAAGCTGACTTATGCAAGTTGAACCGAACCAATATAAGTTAGTAAGTGAAGTTCAATCTTAGTGATTTCTCTAGAGTTAGTGAAAGCCTAAAGGAAGGTACTCGCACTATGGACACTATAGCTTTTGTACATGTTGCCATGGAGTGAAAGCCTTCAAAGTGGATCTCCCTTATAAATGAAATTATGCCATTATCTTATCTTCTAAGAATAGGTATATCTATATTAGATATGTTATTCTTCTATTATTTATAATCAAGATGCACTTACTTCTAGAGCTGAGCGTAAGCGAAAAAGCTATAAAAGCTAAAAGGAATTTCAATTCCTAATGGGAAATAAAGAGGCACTTCTGAGCGGAAGCGAAGCTATGCATTATTGTATTATTTATGTCATATATTCCCTGAACTTGGACCGACACCTGGATAGATTACCGGCATCGAAAACTCTTGGATTTACTATTGGCTATTGACAATGATACTGGCTATGACTGGTTGGCAATGAGCTCCTGTCAATGATTGGCTCTCGGCTAACCTTCAGGCTCGACCTTGTGGTTCATTGTGAATCATATCATATATAAGCTTCGTAATTGCATCCAGCAGTCGATGTAAGGCCGGGTGTTCCCATAGGTGTAAGTCATATTAGACTTGACAAAAGTTTACAGGTTTTTGATGACTAATGGCTTTCGGTGAAGGCATCTGGTTCCTGGTTATTTTCTCCCGGAAGATTGAAAACCTTCCATTATTATTAGCCTTTAGTTCAAGCCTTGTTAAAGCCGTATCCCATTCCGTATGCGGTAGTGTACTTTCTGTCATTCAAGCTTCCGAGAAATGATCTTTTCTCACTTCGACGAAAGGTAATAGCCTGTCTGTCAGTCTCATGTCAATTAGTTATTTTATAGTTCAAGCTGTAGTGCACTCTCACAATAAATTCTATTTCTAATTAGTAGTAGTAGTTCAATCTTTAGTCCCCAACAGTTGCACAATTCTAACAACTAACTAACAACTATTTAGCCTGATGGGCTGTGGTTCAGAAGCTATGGTTCTTCCGTGTAGGGAAATATGGACTAGTAGTTGTTTTCTAGCCTGATGGGCTGTGGTTCTAATTTAAGCAACTTGTAGTTCTCTTTTGTTCAGTTCAATCAATAGCTCAATGCAATTAGTTTGTACTGAAGCTGCTTAAGTGATCCACTGAAGCTTCACTTAAACTGTGTCATTAGCATTAGTTCTGATTCTCTGTAGTGTGATACTGACTTAAGCTTCTTTCGTCGTGCAATCAGTAGTAGCTGTAATTACCAGTAGTTAACCGTGAAGTTATCTGTTCAATCTGCCTGCTTAATAAATTGTAGAGTTAAAGCCTTAATCGTGAAAGCTGTAGTTCAGATCTCTGCTGTAGTGACACTTTTGGACTCAATTAGTGCAATAATGATAGGACTCAATTTGATCGATGCCCAGTTGAGTGCGGTCCCACGGACGGATGGGAAGGGGCCAAAAGAGACAACCCCGGCAGCACAGCTGCACAGACAGCTACTCACCCATACAATGACAGCTGGGAATTTACATAAGGAGGTGCCTCTACAGTTAGTAGGATGCGGTTACAGGAAAGGTCTTCCAGTATGGGCATGGACTTGAGCGAATAAGAAGAAGGTATAGCCTGCCTCCGTACTTGCAATAGTCTTAGCCTTAGCCTTCAGCCGACTGGATAGCACTTATTTATCCTTCCGGTTTTCCATGCACTTGAGACTGCTGGTACTAGCCGGACTAGTAGTCTCCATCCAATCCATCCAATCCATAAGAACTTCCGTACATAAGGTAAGTATACTATATAGCCTCCGTCTTTGCCGTAAGTACTCGCACTAAAGACTTCCAGTTGTGGTGCCCATTATTCTAAAGAAAAAGAATAAAGTAAGATTGAACTGCTTTGTCTCCGTAGAGAACTCTTCTTTATGCCTTATTTTTGTTATCCCCACTATAGTTGTTATTGCTGTAGTAGTTCTACTCTAGTTCTAAGCTTAGGTCTTCTAATTAGTGCAACTTTGAGTTCAACTAAGTGTAGTAGCTCTTGAGTCCCGTTGCAATAAATATAAATTAGCTTTATTTAAACTAAACTCCCTTTCTATTTAGTCTAACTCTATCCGTTATTAGCTTTAGTTCAAAATGTGAAACAGAAGAATATGAATAGCTGCACTGAGTAGCCCAGGCGCGTGTACTTTTGAGATTGTTATATCTAAGCTCATCTCTCTAGGGACCCAGTGCCCCATCTCGGTAAGCAGGGACTTTGTCCCTTATGGACAGTTTTGTAGGAACTCCTGTTCCGTGTCTGTAAGCACTGTTAATTACACATACCTGCCGTGAGCGACACCATCACACCCAGTTAGTTACCAACAGCGAGCATTTAGGCGGTATTGATCCGATCCGTCAACATTTTGCCGGTATCTCTCCGTAAGATATAATCTCAATGATTATAGGAGAGGTGCTTATTAAATTAGATTTTATGAAAGACAAACTTCAGTTCTGACCCCCGTGGAATGAATAGTATAGGAACCCACAAAAGCACATATTTTATTAATTTAATGCGCTCACCATTCATATGGTGAGGGGAGGGGCAAGGTAGGAGCCCCGTGTTTGAGAGCGTTTTAAAGTTAAGTTTAAACCCTAGACTTTTTTATAGTTTATAACCTTGTCTTACCCGAGGACCTCCTCTCTCTCATCTGGCCACTAAGTAACAGCGAGGCAGTTCTATCTATTCATTTGTTTAAAACCCCGCGGCACAACAAAACACATAATATTCCTTTGTCCGGTGGACTACACCTATGCACATACATAAATATAGCGATCAAGCGATTCATCAGTCATCCCAGCCAGACGTACCATTGGAAATTTTTACGCGTAGGCTTTACTAGTGGAAGTGGAACAAAGGCGAAGGGAATAAATACTTATTACCATGTCATGACTACTTCTCATGCACCTTATACGTCCTGCTACTACTACGTATCTGATAGATATGCGGTGAAGCTAGTTCTGTCCCTACTACTATTTATATGTAATGGGTCAATTTCCTCGTAACGCGCCGCCTAAAGGACAAACACCCTACACATGCGTTATTTTCATCCTTCCTATTCTTCATCTCTGGGTCATATACAGACCTCCTCTTCTCCGGTTGTGGAGTAGTGATGGGTGCCAATGAGGGGTGTTACCATGTGTTAAGTAAGAAGATGTTAAGTTTAAACGTTTGGTGCTCTTTCTTTTCTGGCGAAGCATAAATCTCTTCCTTCGTCGGAGGTCAGTCAGCAAGTTCATCAGCGTGAAGTAACTGGATACAATGAATTTGAGCGTTGCTGCTTCTATATTGCGGGCTTTAAAAACACGAACGGCTGCTGGCTGGTAAAATCAACCCAGGCGGGCTAGAAATAGGAAAATAAAACAAACTGGTGGAATGCAATTACTTATGTTTTTATTACTGCTTGCCTTATATAAAAATATCCCTCCTCAATCTTGGCACCTCACTAATAAGACCGTGGCCGCTTAGATCAACAAGAGCAGCACCAATTTCTTTTTATTAATGATGATTGTTACTCCACATTTTAAGATCATACGCTACTGACAGTGCCCTATACAATTCACATAAGCTAGGAGCTTTTAGCCAAGTACACTCTGCCAAGGCCACAAAGTACACGTCTACCAAGTTCAACAAACTTAATCCACTATCACCTAATCTATACACCGCCAAATATAACATCAATATACAACTTGTTATATATGTTCATATACCATTGATGAGGAGTATAGCATAGAATATACAGCTAAACATTTGGCTTTACAAACTAAACCGAGCGAGGCTGGGATAAAGGCTAGTAGCATAGGTGGGCAGGCTGGGACAAGAATCAACATGGCGGGATAAGAGAAGAAAACAAACCGGCGGGATGCTATTACTCACGGCGGGATTGCTGCTTACCCGAGAGAGAACTTTATCTCCTCAACCTTCCAATTGATTCTCGAGGGAAGGAGGCTACCTACTCTGGTCTGCTGGACAAGTTCAACAACGTAGATGAGCTCTTATAGTAAGAGGTGCGTAATAGGTATGGTTCATGGCTTAGCAGACTGTGAGACTACTATAACATTGTATATGGGCCACATCTCTATGCCGATATTATAGCCGAGATTAGTTATGCCAAATCGTAGATATGCATAGTATAGTAGAAACATAGATATGCGCTTAAACCTGCGGCTCATCATAGCATGGCCAGGACTTATCAATATGAATGAACCTGTATGGCCACGTAGATTCCGTCCGTATGACAAGGTCCGTATGAGGAAGTCCAAGTGATTAGATCTGCTGGCTTAAACAAGGCTGCTACGAGATTAGCCCAGCTCCAGATTCACCCTGTTTTGCATCATCATGGGAAGGTTGGAGATAGTAGGTCCGGCATGGCCAGAACGTCCCCATGGCAACATAATATAGTAATGTTATAGATCCAGCTGCTATTAGTCTGCTCCGGTTCCGGTCTAAGTTTCTGCCACATAGGCTAAAGCTAAGGCTAAGGACACAGAAGCAAGGACACAAGAGTAAGGAGTAAAGAAAAAAGCTTAAGCAGTTTCAGTGAAAGAGGCAGTCTCAGAGCCAGAAGCAGATTCACCCGCAGCAAAGGAAAAGGTAGGGACAAAGGTATCCATTGAAGTTTAAACCGCTACCCCTTCCTCAGATCGAGAGCCGGAACCAGATCCTCTTCGGTTGGTTCCAGATCGGGATCCCGTGCTATCATAAGCAAAGGTTGCTGGAGCAAAGTTATTTGGAACACAGGCAGGGGTACCACCCTTGGTTTCATCTATTTTTCTAGTTGAAGCTTCACCCGTTTATCCATCAAAAGCAAAGGCAGATCCAAAACCCGTTGATTCAGTTTATCCACCAACAAAGCTAGAGTCATAGCTCGTTCAAAAGGCCGGGGGTTAAAGCATAAAAGCCAGTTCAATATCGAAACCAAATAGCGTCCCTAGTTGGATAACTCCCAGCAATTAAAGATCTAGTGGAAAATCTGGCTCTCGAACTGCTTCTGGACATGGTTATCATTATCTGGACAGGGCTATCGTGCTACCGCTGCTCCCACCTTTTGTCCTTCCCTTGCCCCTGTGTGCTTTGCCTTTGTCTTTGATTCTGGGTATCGATCTCAATCTAAAATTTGATCTGCTGTCTCCGCTCTATCTAGCTGCTTTTGCGAATGAATACGAATCTAGGCGATGTGATAGCTTTGGAACCAACCGTGCGAAGGTCGTTGTGGATATTTTATCTACACCGATGCTGTCTCTATTGTTTCCTTTGTCTCTATCTCCGGTACTGGAAAGGATGCACGCTCAAATACCGCTTGTGGATATGTATCCAGGTAAGGTACTGGCATTGGATTTTGTAGATCCGGAACTGGAAAATATACAATTGGATATGCATAGGAAGCAACCAGGGTGTAAACAGTTGCGGTTAAAGTGGATTCAGTTAACCTATATAAAGGCGGGGTTGGATAGTTTGGTCGAAGAGAGGGTCGAAAACAGCCCCCAGCCTCCTTTCGCACGGTGAAATATCCGCACTCAGAACCCGCAGGCACAGATTATGCTTACCTAGTTTTCCGAGTCTCAGTGGCAGATCAGGCGCAGCAAGGAGTTGATCCCGTAGTGAAGGTAAAGGCATCATAGGAAGAAGCCAAGCACGCAGAGGCTTACCAAATTGATACTTTTCCACTATATTGCCCAGCATCTCCCAAGGTTCGAAAGCCAATTTAAGTGCCATTAGCGTAATTGGCTGCATATCCGTTAAATATACAATAGCAAACCCACATATGAGCAAGCAGCAGTAACAAAGCGAGCACCACCACTTGAAGCGAGGGCAGAGAAAGTTTTGGTTTACCGAAAAGCAGCTACGGTGCAAATTTAAGATCCTTCAGTTCAAAATCCATATCGAGATGCAGTGCTTATAGGGCCAGTTTATGACCCAGAACCAGAAGGATAGCTTTCTATAAATAAGTGAGATATCTACCCTAGCCTGCACGGGTTATAAAGACCTTGATAAACAGGTTGGAATAAAATGAATCGGAATGATATAAAGGGGTTAAGCGCTCTCTATTCTGCAGAGGCTAAGGTTGGGACAGAGGCTATATATATATTATATATTATATTATATATATTAGGTCGAAGGTTAAGTTGTTGACCTTTAACCAAGAAATGTACCTGTCGCAGCTTCCCTTCGCGTGGTTCCAAACCCATATCCAGATCGAAACCCCGAAGCATCCCTTACAGTTAGAGATGAAGTTCGTTTCCCGGTTAGAGATCCTATTATAGTGCCGGCAGAAACAAGGGTAGCTAGAATGGTATGGGTGGAAGAAGCATTTAAGACAGGAGCAAGAGCAAGGGAAGCATACAAGTAAACAGCAAAGGCTAAAGCCGCTTTAGTCACAGGGGTTATCCATAAGCTATCGTTTAATCCGTTTACCCCTATGCGAAGCAAGCAACAAAAGAAGAAGCATAGGTAGATTCCAGGTGTGATTGATCCAAGTTCAGTGATAGGAGCAAATAGAGTGGACCTTTATTCAGTAGATCCGCCCTAGTAGCTTCCTTTAAAGTCTGTGGTTAGAGAGCAGAGGTAGCTAGAGCAGCCATAGCCATATATATAAGACGGATTGCGGGCAGTAAGCGGTTACCGACACCCAGTCCTCAGCCATTGAGAACACCTAATGAAATAATATTTCCACAAAGGTTTACTTCGCAAATTGGGCCATAAGCAGGTTTCTAATTTATATATGCAAATATGTAAATGAAAGCAGTTGAAATATCCGCAGCGGAGAAGGGTAGCAAAGGCAGAGTCTAAGGCATAGGCACCAGAAGTATAGGCACTAAGAGGCACAAAGCATCTTAGCTCGAGCTTCCATTCGCCTAGTTATATTATATGCAGATAAAAAGGAAAATGTATAACCTACTTGCACCCATATCTGTTCCAACAAAGGCTATAGCTCCTATCCAAGTAGTCCAGCTCTATATTGAGATTTTAGTTTGTCGGCAAAGAAAGCACCCTCATCATCGCCGGTATAGGCAAAGGCTATTGTTCCACCCACTAAATTACCAAGTTGAATAAGCACCGCCTATTGAAATAGCATCAGCATCCAGGTCAGTCTTCAAATCAGTAGTATTACAGCCATAAGTGGCTAAAGAAAGCAGTAAGCAGTATCAGTCAGTCCCAGTAGCAGTATCCCTTAACTTAACTATCCCTTAACTAGAGGACAAGACTTATAATGAGATGCAGGAACACACTTTATGAGGACTTAAAGATGATCCCTCACTTGATTACTAGACTTATAATGCCTGAACTAAAGATGCAGGAACACCACAACACTTTAATGTCTATATCAAGGTTAATCAAGTAATAAGAATCAAGCAACAACCAACACTCATAAAAAATATAGAAAAGGTTCGGTATAATCACGTATATAGGCGTCTCCGTGTAAGAAGCACCACCCACCTACCTACCTCGCTGTTCTGCCTTGTGTGGTAATTGTTGGGCAGTAGTAGACCCAGCCAAGTGATCCTAGCCAAGTGATCCTAGCCAAGTGTTTTAGCATCGTCAAGTGGTAACAGGGCTTAATGGGGAAGCAATCGATTGGTTCTCCAAAATCCAATCCGATCCGGGACATCAACTGGTCTTCTAGCATTGCCTCCAAAGCCCTCATGATATAGGGCCGGAAAAAGTAAATAAGGCAGGTGTAAGGTATCCAAGTAAAGTGAGTGGTTCTAGCAGTCCCTCAAGCTTGGAAAGACCTGATGTAGCTAGGGCTGTAAAGAGACTATTTTTTGCTTTTGGGCAGGTGTATAGTCTGAACAAGGTCTTCTGATTCTAATCCTGTCTGTCCCCTACTGATCCGGCCTTCCAGGTTTGAAGGTTGTAAAGTTCCTCCATGGTCCTAGGTTGACGGTAAAAGGGGTAAGGTTAAATATAAGGTATGGTGGTACCTCTGATTCCGATTCCTTCCTATAGATGCCTTCCCTCCAAAGATTCTCATAAAGCAAGTATGATCCATCTACCGGCAATGCTCTGTCTGGGCATCTCCTATCAATGAAGCCCGTCCAGCTCTCTCTGTTGATCCCGTCTTGTCCAATGCAGTAAGTCTAAGTAAAGCAGGCAGTATATATAGAGGTGGAACAGGGTAAGAGTGAAGATAACGGTAAGTAGGCAGCGAAGGGATTTCTAAAATGACTTATTTAAGTGTCCACTGACCCGACCCGATTTGATCCGATCCGATCCAACGCTCGCTGTCCAACAGAAAGTAATCAAGTGGGCTAATCAAGGTAATACTCAAGGTCTAAAAGTGCTAACCCACCCACCCTGTAGCACTTGGCTGTGGACACCCACCCTCCTATCTGCAGTAGAGAAAGAGAGAGAAGGCAGTCAGTTGGCCCTTTATATATGTTCGTATATATCTCGTATCATAGATCTGTCCCGTATAGATCAGTGGATTAGCCGCCGTATAGATGTTGAGTACGTATAGACTAATAATTGCCAGGAAGCATGGTATGGAAGAATCCGCATATGGATATGCTATTTAGAGGTATGGGTAAGTTTTACCACGCTAGCAATAAATCTCGATATCTCCAGAAGGAACAAGCAAAGAAGATAAAAAGGAAGGACACCAGCTCAAGCGCTCAAGTGCTCACCAAAAGAAAATCCAACCTCCCTCCTTCCTGCTTGGTACAATATATAGAATAATAACCAGAGAAGAAGATCTGAAATAGAAGTAATGATGTCCCAAATCCAATGGTATGGCTCCTCAATCTCCAATAATAGTATCATGCAAGAATAACCCTTACAAATATCCACTACAAGCAAAGCGCACCTCCTTGAGACCACACCCACTTCGTGCCTTGTTATAGAAGCATCCAGCGGAGGAAACAAGCAATAGATCTGATACTCAGCCTTGCTTGGAGAGAGGAAATATGCAACAGATAGAGGAAAGATGCTCAAATGCACAGGTTCTTTCGGGTCTATTTATAGGGGGACTAGTCCTTTTCAATCAAACCAAGCAGACAAGCCTGGATGTTGTTAGAGGAAATGAAGTGCTAAAAGACTGAAAAGGATAGATTGAGTTTTACTGGCTTAACGGACAGTTAGAGGAAGGAGGGCTATGGCTTGGCTACTTGAGGGACTGATGGCGATATATTTGTTCTATACTAAATACTTCGGCTTGCTCTCTAGGAAGGGAAGGAAGGCCAGCATCAAGTGCTTGGAAAGAAGGCCAGCATTGAGTGCGTGGAAAGCCATCACCAGACCAGAATTCGTGTATACTAGTTCTATCAGCATTCCCCCATTGGTAGGAAGAAACCTAAAAATGGAGTACTTATAACCATCTCGGAGGAAGGCCAACCAGTTCGTTAGCTAGCGGGAAAGAATCATTCGTTGTCTACGAGTTCAAACATCTATGAAAAATCCCCTAAAAATAGGTATACAAATACTATTGAATATTTTTTTGATTGGGAAAGGCAGGAGGAACCCGCGCACTTAACGGACCAGGAACCCACTAAATAATTTCTTATTCTGCCTGAGAATGTGAGGTTCTGCTACGCTGCTCACGCACCCTGTTCTCTATTCCTTCTACCTCCATCTGCACTTCCTCTGAGAATCCCTTGTGGTAGGCCATCGCTGCTTCCCTGGCCGCTGTCTCTGCTCTGCATACCCTCGGCCTCCCTCTTCTCAAAACGACGATTCTCCTCAGGCTTCATGTTGACCACAGCTCCTTTCCACCAAACCACTTCAAATGCTCCAGACCAGCGCGACGGAGTAAAGGCCCTAGACAAGCACGACAGAGTCCAGGCGTCTTACAAAAACGAAAAAGCCTCTGCCAGAGTGCCAGCCTCGTCCCTAATTCCGGCACCCTCCCCTCCAACATCCAAACAACAGGAAACCCGACCCTCTCGGCACTATATTCCGCGACAAGAAACCCGGGCAATATACTTTTCTGATCTTTCGTACCTAAGTTACTTATTGGGTGGGGAGCCAGTCGAGCGAGGAAGGTCAGCATTCCACCTCTGTAGTCATGAGAAGACCCCCAGTGTATCACTAAGCCTATGAAATCCCAGTGTTGCCAGTAATGTAGATTTCCTTACTCTGGCCTTCCGATATGAGGAACTTACCCTTTAAGCTGGGACTGGTGGGACCTTAAACCTTTAACGATATTGAGGGTGATAATATGAGAATATCATGCAATCTTATTTAGTTATACTGCGGAGACAGGCGACGATGATAGGAAATGCTTGAATAAGTAACCAATGCAAGCGGTGGAGTTAGCTTTCTTTTACAGAGTCTCGCTGGATGAGACAACAACTGCACGAATCCGTACCTTAATTCTTGATTATCCTCCCAAAAGTAGCCATTTGTTATTATACGTAATAATAGCTCTGGTGCTTTCACTATATATGCTCTAGATGCTCAGCAAGGTGGTGCTTATGGGTCTACTGGTTATGCTTACCTTGTGACTGGTGGTGGTACCGGTACTGGTGAATCAACGACTGCATAAACAACTGGATCATACATATGGCTCTACAGGTGCTATCTCTGCCTTTGTTACGAGTGCTTCTACAGGGACTAATGCCGGTATTGCTTCTTCGACTGGATCTTTATCCAGATAAAGTTTATCCAGTAGTAGATCCCGCACCAGGTACAAATACATATCCAATAGTACCAGTTACGGATCCATAGCGAGTACCCCCAGTAGTAGCATTTCCAGGAGCAAAAAGAGTCCCAGCACAATAAGATAATTATTATTACCCTCAGCATTTGAATAAGCGGAACAACCGGCAGTGGTTGAAGCATTATTCCAGCCCAATTAACACCAGTTGAAGAAGGAAAAGCCGTATCAGTATCCCAAGTATCTCTGTTCTTTCATTACCCCTTTACAAGCTACAGTACTTATATACGTTAGTTCCTATAAGCTTTCTACTAGGTGTTCCATAATAAGCTTGACGTTGGTGATATAGCTTCTACTTACAAAGAGCTTGATATAACCTTATCACGGAAAGCTTACTAGTCTGAATACACATGGTACTTGCAATTCAGAGGACTATAGCTATAGCCTCTTCCTTTTATCTTCAGAGCTAATTATTTCAAGTAGTATATAACTATAGCAGCATTTAGTGTTCGTTGCTCTCTTATTTAGGAAGGACAGATACAAAGCACTTTACACTGCCCTTGATTCTTAAACTCCTTAGTAAATCCTTAAATGCCCTGGAAACCTCAGATTCATACCTCCTTAGTACTAGCCTTTGGATGTAAATCATACTTTGGTAATAGCCCATGCATCTGACCTATGCCTTTTGACTTTACACTAAGCCTTGGGTAACTCATAAAATACTCCTTTTGAACATCCTTAAACTTCTTTGGGACCTCACCCATACATACCCCCTAAGCCTTCACCCTCAGATAACCTCCGAAGAATTATCCATACTGCCTTGGGAATCGCCCTGGGACCCTCAGAATCATATACTTACCTTGGGATACTAGCCCTTTCAAAACATACCTCAGACATCAGCCGAAACTCTACATACCCTCTGACATGCTGCCTATGAATGAACCATGACATCCAACCCCTTGCCTTTTACTACGCCCTACCCTTACCTTATGACCGATACTTGCCTTACTTACCCTATGAACGATACTTCCCTTAACTAGATGACAAGATCAAGATCAGGATCGGAATCTGAATGGACTAGGAATCGAAAGCTATAGTTGTAGGCACAACCCAATCAACACCACTTTCAAATGAGTCAAAGAAGGATGAGTAGGCACGCTAGTCTGTAAGATCCGGTCTCGGCCTGTCCATGGCCAGTAGCCTTTCTCTTACCTGGCTGGCTATTGAACCCCTTGAATTGCCATGACTTCTGTTATCGAGCAAGGTGGTGCGCGTAATTACGTATATAAAAGAATGAAAGGGTCTAATTGTCAATCGAATCTCGACCAATTGACCTTATAGTTCTTCTTATTCTTTAACTGTAGAGTTATTATTTTTCTTGACATGGCACTTATACTCTTCCCTTGCCCCCTGTATCACCTATCCCTCGATAGCACTGAACCGGGAAACCATTACTCTATCTTCTGATCATTACTTGCTTCGCACCTTGCCCACTCTCGCCTACTTCATGGATGGATTACTCTTGCCTACTTCTGGGTGCATAGAATCTTTAGAAGAGGAGGCATATTGAAGAGCTGGATTCTGCTTGGCCGTATTCTATCTATCTATTGCTATTACTACAACTATGTCCTTGCTCCAAGGACCAAGGAAGTAAGTTGCTGTTGTTGTCCAAGAATGGTGATAAGAATAGAATAGATATTAGGTGTACGAGGTGTCATCTGAAAGCAGAACTGATAGAAGGGCCTGCTGAGATGAAATGGGTAAAGAAGATAGGAGGCGGGCGGGGAGCCATACTATACACATTAGGGGGGAAGGAGTGCGGGCATTATCCCCCCTTCTAATCTCTTACCCGGAGTAATGTTTTATCTAAAAAGGCATCTTATCCGCGCACCCCACTTGGCTTGAGGGACTTTGTCTTTAGGGCATTTTTTTTGCATGGACCCTGCTTTTCCAGCGTAAAAGGCTCTCAATCAGAGGAATTAAATTTAGCTCTGCACTTTTCCTCGGAGAATCAGAGGCATTTTCCAGCATAAAACGCTATTGGAGTCGAAGGCATTTCCCTCTACTTATCAGTCGAGCATGCTATCGCACCCTCTACAGCTGCTTTCGGAGAATTTCATTTTAGGGGTGGGTTTGGAGAATCAGTAGAATACTAACATCTCCGAAACTAAGGCCGGCTAAATGGGTTATTCCACATAGCTTAGGCAGGTTACATGATCTATCCTTTCCAAATAGTTCTCGAACACGCTCATATAATGACAAACATATAATGACAAACATATAATGACAAACTCGTCTTACAGGGTCTCCTGGCTAATCCCCGGGGGATAGGGCGAGTGGACTGGATGTAGCGTTACCGTTTGCGACTCTCCCTGGTGATAGCGATTGATGCAACGATGGATAATGGAACCTATGGGTGGGATAGGCCTGAAGAACCTACTAGTTGGAAATTATTCCCTTAAATAGCTACTCATTGCACTTTGATGGAATATTCCAAGATGGATTACCCACAGCGAACACGGGAGTGGTCTTACTTACCCGCCATAGATTTCTACTTTAATTCTCTGCCAACAGCCTTGATCATATAAACCCCCCGAGGAATCATTTACTTATCGACTTAATGAAGGAAGGAGATCGATCCATTGCCTTACGAACCCTGTCCAAACAAGTTCTTTCTTTATCAAATGCATGCAACAACAATTAGCTTATGCAATTCAAATTTTAAGAAAATAATTGTGGAAGCCCTTAAGTCTGATGAGCATTACCTTCAAGTAAAGGAAGGATTGCAGAAATCAAAAGTGCATAGAAGTATGAAGGGTATGAGATGGAAGACGATGACATTCTCATGCATAGAAATCGTGTGTATCTTCCTAACTCTCATGAACTGGTAGGCTCATTTCCCAAAAGATCAAGCGTTGGAGTGGTAAAATCCGGAGAAGAATGTGGAAGGAACTCAGTTCACAGATGGGATAAATGTAGTGCTTTGTGGGGAAGGTGAAGGTCAAGGCATGCAGGCCAAAGCGAAGGATACCTATCAGGAACCTCTTGCGGATAAAACAGACAGGTAAGCCTAATCTTGCTTCTTCTTTTATATCCAATAATAAGGAAGCTCATCAAAATGGTATTAAAATTGGCTAGATCTAGGGGTATATAGGAATGGCGTGAATTTGGGGAATAAAAGAGGGAAACATGGATTTGGGGCCTCGGCCTCAATATAAAAAACCCTTAGTATGGAGGATTTAGGAGGGAGGGTAGATTTAGGACAATCTCAGGGTAACAAGGTTTATGACTATCATTCTGGCTTGCCTACCTTACTGGAGAAGAACTACTCTATTGACAGAGCTTCCTTATTAGACGAGATATCTGGTTATCCTTATGGCTTGGAAGTGATAGTGAAAGAAAGATATGATTATATCTCTGATGAGCTTATTAATACTCTCTCTAGTTAAAGAACTATTAGTTAGGGTTCCCGTAGCTGGCTTCACCCAAGGAGATACTCACTCGATCGGTCGCTTCGCTCCCTGGCCTGGCTTAAGTTACGGGGGTAGGAGTCATACTACTTAAGGAAGACTTTGTGGATAGAATACCGGAGAAGATAACAGAACTACTAACTCGCTTGGCTTGCTGGGTAGCAGCGTAAAGTGCTTGCTTAGAGCTGTATTACAGGTTGTGGATAGGTATGATCAATAGCCGAAGGAAGGAAGGAGGGGAATTCATACTCAAACCAAAGATAGTCCTGAGTTGCGTTCTCATCTGGTATCCGATCGTCCTGGCTTAGTGGATTAGGAGCGTTGTATTATAGCTTAGCTTCGGGGAGAGCGATCCTAGGAACCAGTCTTCCTATCCCGGATGTCTTGCTAGCCAGCCTTAAAGGAGGGATGCTTGTCTTCGCCGAACAAGTTCCCCTCGGTAACGCTAGCTTGCTGCTGTCCTTGGTGTTTATATACGTGATTACTTCAGAATCACGACAAGCATTAATCCATACCAAAATCAATTTCCCTCCCCTGCTCCTTGCTTCTGGCCTTTCTAGCTTCCCTTCTTCCTTCTTCATTCAAGTGGGTTAGGGGCTAGTTCATACCAAAACTCATATTATAGCTCCCCTGCTTATCGGGCTAGGTCTTATCAACGAAGCTCCGTCCATTGCATCGGGTAAGGTATTCTTTCTTTCCTGTTTTACTAATGAATAACTCGCTTTCTAGAGCATAGTAGCCGCATTAGGATGCCCTGCCTTCCTGTAAGCAGGCTTTGTTTATATACTGGCTTACTTAAGAATCCGAACTCTATGGCTTGGTTCCCGATCTGCCTGTGTAATAGGGCATTCATTCTGATATGGATGACTTTCTCATAACCACTCTTCATACATAGTTGAGTAAGATAATTCCGGAGCCGGATAAGAACTGCCTGGCTTTCATGAGCTTAGTAGAGAATAACTACTCGCTTAAATGCATATAATACAAGCAGAACTGCCTTCCTTGTGCTCCCTTGCGTTTAGGACTGTATTTATCTGTGATGATTACTTAAGCAACTCCACTAGCCCTAAGCTTCTTCTTTCGCTTAGTTGCTTTCCTGGTCTGCCTGACTACTGTCATGAATGAGCTTCCTCTTCCGGATGTCTTGCCTTATTTAATCTTCTTAATCATTAGCTTACAGTTAGAGCTTATTAAAGATATGATTATATCTCTTTTATTAGCGGATGAATACTATTCTTAAAGAACGATAAGGACTCCCTTCGCTTGCTGGGTTAGTTAATAAAAGACATAATCGTACTAGCTCCTTTGCATGGCTTAGTTCATACCTAAGCTTATAGGTCTGGTTTGCTGGGATGGCTCGCTTGTATACTTGCTTTCATGAATACGATAGAAGTTTTCTTTTGCTTGCTTTCCTTAATAAGCTCTTCCTTGCTATCAGACTTCCTTTCTCCTGGAGAATCACCACTCTAATTATTTTTGATAGTAGGCTGCCTCCATTGAGAAGGTTATGAGAGGATTCTGGATGACTCGATAAGAATACATTCTGGATCTACTACATGCATACTAAAGAATCACTCCCTTGGCTTACATTTCGCGCTTACGTAGAAAGTGAGGGGAATTTATTGCAGGCACTTGCCAGCTGGTGTCCCTAAGAAAGACGATATAAGAAGGTTATTCTTTTCTTGAGTGAATAAAGGAGGAGAGCTTGCTCAAATCAATTTCCCTTCAATAGGTCTCCCTCGCTCAGAGAGGTCTGTCTTTAAAAACTTGCTTAATTACATAGTTCGAAAGACTACTCTAATAAATTTGCTTACTCTTGACTAACCACTAGCATTCAGTCTGATAGTAGGCAGCCTCCCTGGATAAGGTGATTAGAATCAGGATTGCATTAAGGTAAGGACTCTATGGCTTTAAGTGCAGTGGAGGCTCGTTCCGCGAGGCTGCACGAGCTAGGCCGTAAGTTACGGGGCTTTCCCTCAGACTAGTTAGAAGGAGTATACTGGCTTGATTGAATACCGGATTTGAGAACTACCAGAAAGACAACTCGCTTGCTTGAATGAGCAGCCTCTCCCAATCGGATATCCTGGCTTCATTGCCTCGGCTATTGTGTCCAGCTAGCA
>Ga0233330_1000009_pt1 | contig 21631 bp, 9 predicted proteins | sample GEONDECOMP201_FD_180703 | JGI IMG/M metagenome (GOLD analysis project Ga0233330, IMG submission 180703) | Leaf litter microbial communities from Shasta-Trinity National Forest, California, United States - GEON-DECOMP-201 | ecosystem: Environmental > Terrestrial > Plant litter > Unclassified... | reverse complement strand
TACCAATTGCTATGGATGATGACCAGCCTAACAGCTAGCAATAGAAGCAGCACGATACAAGGTTCAGCCAGCTCCCAGTTAGTCCCAGTCCAAGTATAGGTAACTAGCTTCACCTTTTGCTTTTCCTTATCCTTTGGCTTGATAAGCTTCACTTTGCTATTCTTCATGGGCATAGCTTCTTCACCTCGCTCCGCTTCCGCTTCCACTTGGTGGGCTTCGCTTGGCTATTTTCATTTCCTCTTCCATTAGCTATTGTTTAACGATCTATTGGTTAAGTATTCCTCGTACAGGTTTCAAGCTTGAACAGCTTATCAGCTCATGAACTAGCACGAGGTTAGGATCTAGCCCAACAACAATCACGAGGTCTGGTTTACAGATGATCAGCCCATATAAGCATTAGTAAGCACTAGGGGATATAAGCCCAGCCATAGAAGTAGGATACGAAGGTAGCAGCCCATAAGCGCTAGGGCGCATACATATGACCCCAGCTATCTATCGAAGCGATAGGGATTATAAGCCCACGAACTGGCTTAGGGGGTTAGCCCGTGAATGAGCATAGGTAAGTAAGTCTACGTTTGTGCTTTATATAAGTTTGCATGTGTTTAAGAGCTTAAGTATTGATTGGCTTCATTATTTTGTACAGGTAGCTCTGTATCGGCCACAAAGATGTACAGGAGCTATTATGAGCGGCCACCAATCGTAGAGGAAGCAATCAATCAATGTAGCCAGCCGGCACCGAACTCTTCTCGTACGGGTTCATATGTCTATTAAGTGCCACCTAAATATGGGACAGGGCTAAAGAGCGGGCACCAAAATGTACAGGTTTAGTAGGTGATCCCAGCCTTAGTAGAGTCAATCTAATTGTACAGAGGTATACTTAGCGGCCTGCAACTCTAGCAACTAGCACGAGGTGTGGGTAAAAGTGCTTATACCTGAACTCCTCGCTTGGACTGAGGGGGATATTTAGGGAATGGATCTTGGAAGATACCCAAGTTTTGGTTTTTAGGGTGTACGAGTAACCGCATTAATTGAGCGATATTGCAAGCACTACCTTCGAGATTTCGCTCCGCTCCTCATTTAGTGTAGTGGAGTCAGGGACGGAGTCGCTCGACTAAAAGGAGAGGGATCTTCTTTATCAATTTGTTATAGCTATCATTTATGCCCCCAACCTTTGGACGACATCGAATGAAAAAAAGAAAGTTCCAACAACGTTGAGGTCATACATATTCCCATACTCTTAAAGTTTGATACTACCCATTCCATGTTTGGACAGGAGAGCCTTTCCTGCGGGTGGGACAAGCTTTAATGTAAACAGACCCGTCCCTTTCAGAACCTTACCCATTTTGGTTCTTCAGAGAAAGTCTTTCTTTAGATAAATCCCTCTCCCGTATGGTCGAGCAGCTCCGCCCCTCTCCTTTTAGTCGAGCGACTCCGTCCCTTTGGGATTTTCTTTGAGAGAGAGCATCCTCATCTTTAGTTTAGTACGGGACGGCTGGGACTATTAAGAAACCTTCTTTTATGCGTGCGCGTTAGACCCACCTCACCTCGTCTCATCCAATCCGGATGGTCGAGCCTGGATCAAGCGGTTTCAATTTGATCGATTGGACATACACACGTATTAAAAGTAAGTGCATCCATCTTCCTTTGTTTACTTAACTCTTTACTCTATAGCTAGAAAGTAAAATGGATATGGCTTAGCTAATAACTAACGGGAATGCGTGCAGCAGGTATGAGAACTCAAGTGAATGGGATAGTGAATAGTGTCTAGTAAGAGCATAAATACAATTATCTACGTATTAAGGCGCTTGCTTGATCCCTGATTCCCCTATATCTCTCCGTGGCTGAAAGAAGCCCTTTTCCAATTAGAGCCACCCGGCGTAGCACCGAGTTATGATAGGTGATATAGAATTAATTCATAAGTCAGCGTACGGGGAGGTCCGCCCTTCATCTGCTAGTTAATAGGAGGTCTCGACTAAAAGGAGAGGATAATTAAGAATCTTCCAACTGCTATCTGGGCTCAGCGCCAGTAGCATCATCAGCTACTCCAACATCATAACATCAGACTCTCGGGACTCTCGAAAAGGTGCATAGCTCTTTCCCGACAAAGGAGGGGAAGGAATCGGGCAGTTTAATGAATTCGCTCGGCATGCATACGACAAGCGACGGGACATATAATTTATTAATATATTAATTAACTGCCTACTCGGAAAGCTATAGGCATGTGTCGGCTGGCACACTCACTAAGGTTTCACTCCTCCGTGAGAGACAGCATGAACCCCCTCATTTATGTTTTTCTATTCACCAGATAGAGAAATGAGTAGCTTTTCCCCTTTCACTGGTCTCGGCCCTTCTGCAACCACGAGACAAATGGGATAACGGAATATGGGAGGATAAAGCTCGGACCGGGGCAAATTATTGGAGTGAGAGATGCTATATACCCATTTTCTTTTAGTCTTTCTACCCATAGCCCCTCGTTCCAACTATAATGTTTATCCTAATGGGAGGTGGATAATAGTGTGTCTCGTGGCATGGCAGCGAGCAGTGGCAAGAGGAATCTTGTGCTGATCAACCGGAACTTTGAACCGGCCTAAACCAAAATTGATTTTATTAACTGTCATCATTGCATCTGTAAATAATTGCTCGTGCTGGGCTCCGAACATGAGATTCCGTAACCGCTGCCGTGGGGCTACGCCTGTATATAGATATACCTATATATATATTTGTACAAGTTAGGTCTAGCCATGATAGATTATTCCCCTAATTACCTGAATGATCCCGATGGCAGAGCACTATTCGTTTCCCTTAATATACCCAGGCAAATTAGTCATCCTATAAAGCCTCCACCATATTGTATTCATCTACTAGCCAGGTTCCTACCTCATTAGTAGTGAATCCTTTTAGCTCTAGTAACCTGATTGCTAAATACATTATGGGGTGTGTGGAGGAGATAACCCACCCAAAGATAAATGTGATCACATGCACTGGTGCTAGCCATCCTCTGACAAACTAGCTTCTTACCAGCACTGACTGATGTATAGCTAATATTAATTATTGCACTACGTCACCCCTAGATACGAGTGCACTTGGTCCATCACAGCCTGTGCACCCCACCTGCTGAGTTTACCACTTGAAGACCTGGACCTGTTAGCCTTCACTTGTTTCATTTTATTAGGATAGGAGGGAGAACATAGATGTTCAGACTTGCCTTTCTTAATGCTTTGGTTGCTATGGCACAGGCATACTCTCTTTATACTTTATACATCCCAGGAGAGGGAGTGGTAAGGGTGATGGAGAGTCATACCCAACCTACTAGTCTTTAAACCTGGAAGATAGGACAAAGATGGCATGCTATGAACCCCTTGGTTTGGCTTAACTACTACCCACCTACAACTAGACCTATAAGCCCTATACTACTTTATGGAACGAAGAGCGGCTACGAGCTAGACCTTATGGGTTGGGTGTCGGTATTAGGTCGGACAACCCCTTACCTCTTTGCCTTAAACCTAGGAGCATGGAGTGAGTGGAGGGATCCTAGTTATGAGAGACCTGGAAGAACCACCCCTTTATTACCAACTTTTTACCCACCACATCCATATATGTTGTTAGCCCTAGGCCAGAAATCACGTAGTAAGTCTATCTTAGCCCTTAATACACGTAGTGAGGCCAATGTTACGACCCCACCTTACAAGCCTTTCACTCTTGTCATATGCCCAGTGTAGTGGCCCTTACCCTCCTTTCACTTCACTGCCTTAAAACTAGGAGCGTGGAGAGGATGCCCAACCTACCTATTAGACTTGGAAGAGAAACGAGGATGGCTTGCTATTAAACCCTAAACCCCTTGGCTTGGCTTGCTTGGCTTGATTTACCAACTCTTTACCCGCACAAACTTGTATATATGTAGCCCTAGACGAATGCACGTAGTGAGATGTGTTTATCCCTTACCCTTGAAGCTCCGAGTGAAATGTGAAATGGATTATTATACACCTGATTGTTTCACTTGCAGTTAGAGATTCCGTGTTGATATATATGGAATAAACGGAAGCGTAGAACTGCACTAGTCCATTGATTATACAAAATACACATACTTAATAGTACTGAATAATTACTATACACTACTCTGCTTATCTCACCTGTAATGATTAGGGAAACATCGTGTTATGAATCACACTGTATTACATCACACTATCTAAGCTTCTCTACATGTAATCACTGGAATCATACTGGTTTACTCTTACTGTAATACCTCACTAATTATGAGTAATCAATGATAGTTATGATTAACTTACATGGTGTTCATACTCTATCCATGTTAATGATGTACTCTTAATATGCCTATATCTTATTCATACAGCTAATGACCGTATTCAGACTAGGTGATCAATATGTTATCATGCTCTACTTGATGTAATTCACATGTTATCAACATAAAACCAATCACAGTGGAATACCCTATGATCTTAATGAGGTGCGGGGCCCAACCGATCGAAACACTTTTTAATCAATGAATAGCTGTTCTTTCCCCTATACCGATTCTTGTTTGACCGATCCGAGAGGTCTTGTTTAAATAAATGCGGCTACAGCTCTCACAATTCTCTCTTCTTTAGAAGCCCATTATCGTTCTCTCAATTCCCGCAGTTCCTCTCCAGAAGGTAGGTATTTAAGCATTTAATGAAGCAGCTTCAACCTTGGCAATGAGACATTAGTAAGGGGAGGCAGCATTTCTTTCTAAAAGCTCTCTCCAACTTTCAAGTTATCAACCGATTCGGTAAATAAAAACAAATGTTGAGCCTTCTCCCTATCCCCTCTCTATCTTGAGCGAGTGCATACTATTATCCACGTATTAACAATTTGAGATCGCTCTTTCTCTATTCAAGGTTGGTCGAGCGCATTTATCGTCATTAAGCTGATCACCTCTCAATCGGTAGTAAAGTGAAGCTCCCGCTCCCAGCATACATAGCCCAGGCGGTTCTGGTTCATATAGTGAATTGATCAGACATACAGGTTGCTGCTCGTCCCATGGATGGAAAAGGCAGACGGGAGCGTCAGGATCACCAACCACAACTAAATGGGATTCCAATCTCTAAAAATCCATGGTTAATACACATTGTTTTTCCCAAAAGATTAGGTAACTCTATACTCCCATCAAGGGCCTAGTGTAGCCTCCTTTCCTACTAGGCATAACATCCTCCATTTTCACAATCTACCTTCTATAGTAGTTTACCAATTTACTCTTGAGCACCACCAAGCATTACCACTCAGGCTGCTCTTCCATGAACACTTATCGATGAACCAAAATTCCCACTACATATTTGGGTCCTTCAACTATGACTATAGGGAAGTGAGCATGTGGTCATCCTGTTCCAAAATATTAGTAACCTGCCTCATTATAGATCTAACTTTTGAATCTAAATGAGTGTAGATAGAGATGGGTTGAGGAACCTTTTCATCTCTTTGTCATCCAATCAATATTAGCCTCACATACATTGTGTCTTCCATCAAAAACCTCTACATGCTTCCATGAGAACAAACAGATCCTAAACATGGTCCTCATGTCACCCCTCACCTTGATTGACACTGCTACAAATCCCATGCTCTTATTGGTGTTGTCCAATCTGCAGATCCCCCATGGGAAACCTTGCCACAACAACCGCATCAATGCTTCATATGCATGGCTTCATATGCATGGAGTTTCAAAAGAAAATGTTTAGTATAGGCTTCTCTCCACCTAATCCTCACTCATGAGTTGATCATTCTTTGTGAACTGACAACTCCTTCCATGTCTTCCCATAATTATTGTTGGCCCCTTCATTTTGAGCAAAGAATGCAGTGCCCCTTATTAGTAAGTGGTTCCTAGTAAATAGGGGATACAACATTTAAGATCTGGCTTTCCAATTTGTAGATCTCTTTTTCCCTCCCCTTTGATTGATACTAAACTTCAATTCAAAAGCATAATCTTTCTAATAAACTTAAAGTACATATAATATCAATCAATGACAATGGCTAATAATACCTATAAATTGATTAACTATACAAGAGAACAAAAAAACCATTCACTTTAATAAAAATGACATTTATGGATTATTTCTTGTTACAACGGATTGTTTTTCACTCACACAACTTTATCGGGGCCCTGCAGGGCGTCTCACCACAATATGTATTGGTTGTTGTTGGTAACTATTTAAGGAAGCGAGGAGAGGCATACCAACAGGAAAGCCCCAGGAATAGGAGAAATCAGTTGCTTACGAAGCACGATACCCCACCATTGGATTCCAGCTGTCACTCTAATGGGATTGCTACTTGCTCGCTTTTACTTGCCTTTGTCCCAAGGACTCGGTCCTTCCTTCTATCTCAATGACTTTCCAACTTGCAATAAGCACTCAAAATGTTCTTTGTTCAATGCCACAATCCCAATAGTGCCAGTTGTTATTGATCCCCAGTCAAAGGAACCTAGCCTCTATCACTCTGTTGTATCGAAGGTGGGCTACTTGCCGGGTTACCACTTTCCTTGTTGCTGGTTGTTTATTGCTAACGCAAGATCTCCAGGTTTGAATGATCGCTTTAACACTTGCCTATGATAAAGAAGGCCCTGAAGAAGGTACCACACAGGGGGGTAAAAGTATGAAGGAGCCTGGTTACAATTGACCTGGTTCAATTAGGAAGGAAGGAACCCTATTGATAGAAGAAGCCCTGGTTCTAAGAAAGAGCCTTCCTTCCCTCCTTCTTCTATTTTGCTTACCTCTTCTTCACCTTAGTTAGGGAGAAAGTTGATACGCTCCAGATTCATCTATTTATGCTAGTTCAACTGGTGCTTCTGGGACCGCCGGTTGTACTACTTCTTCAAATGACCCTGGGATTGAAGCTCCCTTCAACTGGTGGTGTTGGAACTAATTAAGGTTCTGCTGGTCGTTTTGCTGCTCTAACTGCTCATGAAACTGCTCCTGGTTATGCTATTTATTCTAATGCAGATGGAATTATGTTTATTATTCAACTGCTGGGAATGCTGATTATGATTATGCCAGTTATATTGCTACTTCTGCCGGTTTTATTGCTTATTCCGCTTGGACTAATGCTTGGACGAATGCTGCTTACCCCACTGAGTATAATTCTACTGAGGGTTCTCCTTCACCTAATGCTTCTTATTCTGCTGCTTCCAGGTCTACTGCTTATTCTACTGCTGGGAATACTGCTTATTCTGAATTCTGCTTTTAAGTTACCTACAAAGTGAAAAGCCAATCATCTGCCAGAGCGGAAGAGGGGTGAGCAGCTGAGCGAACAAGAAGGAGCGGATACGATAATATATATTATTATAGGAATAAACGAAGTTGCTTTACTTGATATGCATAAGCACTCTATCAGGCGGATTTGGGGCTTTATTTGAAAGTCAAGTTTAAAACCTCGTTACCTCTGTCAGGGTATTGAGGGAAGAGGAAAGAAAAGGCTTTTCTGGCCGTTTCACGCAATAAATAAATATCCCGTAAAGTTTCCTAAACAGCCCTTTTCCAGCGACTTTTCTATGGGTCTTTCCGAGGTATCAATGTGGCTTTACGATAATGTAAGGAACATCCATAGCCTTAGAGATCTTTCCTTTGAACATCCCTTCCTTTCCCGCCAACGTGTAGTGAAGGCAGCAAGGTTTCCGTGACTTATATTTCATCAAGTAGTAACCCTATAATCTCTATCTGTAATATATCCCCTAAGCCTATGGATAGACGCGTGAATCCAGTGAAGTAAGCTAAGCCAGTGATTACTACTGTATGTCCAGGCCCCTCACTACCCCTGGAGACCCATACAGATGACTCCAGTCCCGTATCATTTCGGGGTCATCAGTGACCATATAACGTCCTGAAATGGCCTTACACAAGCTCAATGGTTAAAAGATAGGATGAGGGCTACTAATAAAGAACGGATTTAATATCTATCAGCATACGAGATCACACACACAATATGGGTCATGATATAGGACATGCTATTGGCGCATTGGCTAATGATGATATCAGCTTCAGTGCCATACGATATCTTGTGAATTACTGGCAGCCAGTAGAGAGAGAAGAAGGCTGTTTTGCAAGGGATGACACTAATCATCGAATAGGGTGGCCCCCTCCCCCGGTACACAAGAGGTAGAGAGAGCTATATTTATAAAAGGCTAAGATTCCAAGTCTAGATCATGTCATATCTAGCATAACATATCCCAGTATTACATGAATAATAAGGGCTATATGGTTGAAATCCAGTTCTAAGGGTGCGTAAGGTAGATCCATTCCCTCTATAATTCTTTCTTGATTGATAGCTTATATTGGTACGCTCATATATAATCCACTCACTATGGTTTGTTTCATTCAAATATGCTCTACACGGCCACTATAGCTCTGTATTTACCCTTCCCGAACCTATGTCGAAAGATAGAACCGATCTGAAATACAGTCCAGATAGGAACAATCCATGGTTCCGTAGCGTTCAGCTTTGTTCAGCGAGCCCAGCCCAGGTAGTAACTTTTTTGTTCCGTACGTTCAGCTTTCATCAGTTCCATCCGGTCTATTGTTAATCAATTTATAAGCAATCTGGTATCAATCATCTTTCATTAGTCCAAGTATCTCTCCTGGGGTTGGGGTTCAGTCCCTGCGAGTAAATAGTTTCGCCCGCAGAGCATCCCGTCCGTATCTGCTATGGCATAAAACTAGTTGGCTGTAAATAAATAAGAAAAGTATCCCTGTTCAAGCAGTTTGCATGAGGAAGGTTGTGTGGAGGGTCCCGTGGTTCCGATTTCCGGTTCCGTGGGTTCCCAGGTTAGGTGTGGAGAGAGGTTAAGTGAGAGGTGAGGGGGTTTTCTTATTATGGTGACAGGTTTGGTTATCATTCTCTTGGTGCTGTGCCTCCCATGTGTGTGACCTACTCGTTCAGGATAGTAATACGCATTTGATTGGCTAGGTAGGAGGGTTCCCTTCCAAGAGCGAGCAAGAATGGCTTTTAAATTGATTCGTTCATGTCACACACAATTGACTTATGCCATAAAAAGGAGTAGCTAACTTCCTTTAGCTTTTTGCCTTGAGCCTAGCTTGTTAAAGCCTTACCTTCTTGCCCTTTAGCTAGTGTGGTCCTGACCCTAGCTGCTTCGGGTCCTTAGAATCAGGTGCGGCGAATCGGGGGAATAAACTTCCTTCTTCTATCAGAGAATTGGCTTCGCTTCCTTCTATAGATAAAATATATACTTAAAATAATATAACCAATTTAAAATATCTGGAGCTACGCCCGAGCTATTGCTAGCTTGTGAGCTGGCTCGGATTGCGGGAATGAATTATGAATTAATGATAGCCTCCCCACCATCAGCTGCCTTTACTCGGGTTAATGGGGATCGACTTACCTGCCTTCCTTTTTATTCCTCGCGTTACACCCACCCCATATTTATTAATAAAACTTTTTTATGGCATGGCAGTGGGCCACGATATATGATGTTTATTACTCAGATAAGGGACCAAGTGACGTTCTATTAAACAAAAAAAGGCATTTGACAGACAACGTTTCACACTTGTTTTGCTACGATGCTTTTTTTTTATAGCTGCTTCTTTACTCCCTACCCACGACGAAGCACAGCGAAGCCTAGCCCACTTTAAATAAATCCAACCATATTTTAGTTACCGGTGTTATAGGACCAGCAGTAGACATAGGAATAGCAGCATAGTTGTTTAAATAGGTCTTCCCAGGAGCACACACATAGTAAATTGGATGTCCCAGGTAGGGGCAAGCATTGAAAATTTGAAATCCCATGAGCTTTGTTAGAATAGGCCCGAAGGAGGGGGAATATTTATTGCCCAGCGTGTCGATTCACCATTCAAAAATGTTTATTTTACATCCATCTGATATACCTTGATATTTTTGGAGCTTGCATATGCTAAAATCATTCTGATTGATTCCATTCTGGCCACTGGATAAAATGTTTCTTCAAAATCTATTCCTTCTACGTGAGCATATCCCTTGCAGACCAGTCTTGTCTTGTTTCTGGTTACTTGTCCATCTTCATTGAGCTTGTTTCTGAACACCCATTTTGTACCAATTACATTGTTGTTTTTGGGTCTATCAACCAGTTCCCAAGTATAATTTTTCTCTATCTGATTTATTTCTTCTTCCATTTCCTTGGTCCAACTCTTATCCTGACTTGCTTGATCAAAATTCTTTGGCTCAATAGTGGACAGTAGAGATACATGCCATTGTTCTGGTGACTGGAGTTGTTTTCTGCTTCTTGTTTCTACTCCAGCCCCTTCATCTCCAATTATTTGTTCTGCTGGATGATTCTTCTGAACATATCTGGTAGGTGTCTTGAGAGAGGGTTGAAAAACCTTGGATGGAGTCTGAATGGTGATTGATGGAGATTGATGCCAAACCTTGGATGGGGCCTGATTATTGTTTGATGGAGATTGAGGTACTCGCTCCAACTGTTCTTCTGATGGGGAATATTCTTCAAATTGTAATTTTGTTTCAGCTGAGTCATCTTCTCCATTGATTTCTTTTCTTGTATTTTCTTGCTCTGATGGATAGTCATCAATTTTCACATTTATACTTTCCACTATCTTGTTGAGTCTGAGATTGTAACACTTGTATGCCTTGCTTCTGCTTGAGTAACCAAGTAGTATTCTTTCATCTACTCTGGAGTCAAACTTACCAATTCTGTCTTCTCTCCTTATATAGCATTTGCTGCCAAATACTCTGAAATGTTTGATATTTCCTGGTCTTCCTTTCCAGAGTTTATATGGTGTCTTATCAGTGTTGTTTCTGAGTAAGGCTCTATTTATAATATATACCGCTGTATGTACTTCCTGTGGCCAAAATCTATCACTGATTCCTGCTTCATTCAACATGGTTCTAGCCATTTCCATTACTTTCCTGTTTTTGATTTCTGCAACTCCATTTTGCTGAGGTGTTCTTGCAGCTGAAAATTTCCTCTTTATCCCTTGTTCACTGCAATAGTCATTGAACTCATTTGAAGTGAATTCTCCTCCATTATCTGATCTTAGGCATTTTATTTTCATATCTGATTCATTCTCAATTTGTTCCTTGAAATGCTTGAAGTGTCTGAAGGCTTCAGATTTATTATTGAGAAGAAATACAAATGTCATCCTAGTGTAGTCATCAATGAGCAACATGAAGTATCGCTCTCCTTGAAATCCTTTTTATTTGGTTGGACCACATAGATCAGTATGCACTAGTTCCAAAAAGGCTGAGGTAGAGTGCTCCTTTGTTTTGAACTTACACGTGTTTGTTTTCCATGCTGACACTGCTTGCATATGGTGTTAGCTAGTTTTGCAATTTATTGCATTTCTCTGACAGCCCCACCTTCCAGTTTATTTTGACAAGATTGTAAAAGTTTATGTGTCCCAATCTTCTGTGCCAGAGCCAGCTCTCATCTTCTCTTCCCATGTAGCATTTGATTTGGTTGACCTTGTAAAGCATGTAGATATTTTGAGGAATTCTTGTTGCTGTAGCAACCACTCTATTTGTGCCTTTCTTCATTATTTCACATCATGTTGAATCAAATAAAAATGTGTGACCATGATCACATATCTGGCTCACACTTAGGAGATTATGTGTCATATCTTATACTAGTAGCACATTTTCTGCTTTTGCTTTCTTGGTTCCAAGGCTGACTGTACCTTTACCAATTATGTTTTCTCCATTATCATTCCCAAAAACAACAGTCCCTTATTTCTTTTTGTTTAGGGTGATAAACTTACTTTCATCCCCTGTCATATGTTTTGAGCATCCACTATCAACACACCATTGTTTTGCCCTGTCTTGGGCTTGTAGAGCTATTGTGCAATTTTCATAATGATAGCCTGCTCCTTTTGTGAAGGTAGTCCATTTGCTTCTGCATTCTTCTACTGTGTGACCAAAGTTGTTGCACTTGTGACATTCAACGTGTTTGTTCAGTGTTTCAAAGCGATTATGGTTTCTGGAGGAGTAGTGTTTAGCATTTTCATTTTCCTTTTTGATCAAGACAAATTCTTTTCTTTGATAGGCCCTACAATTTATTGCTTTGTGTCCAAAATTATGACATCTATAACTATAACCCAAAAACAAGTTTTGATACCTGGTACGAGGCCTTGGTTCTGCTCTTTTGTTTGATTGTTGCTTCGAGCTATGTTTGAAGTTGTGATCTTTGTGCTTGTCTTTAGAACTTGTTGCTATCCTTGTTCTTGTTGGTTCCCTCCATGCATTCTTGGAGTCATGATTTTGTGAGAGAATCCTTTGCCCATTTGAATCCTTGAGATAATCCACATAGCTTTTGTGTTTGTCTTCAATTTTCCTCGACCCTGAACCTTTGTCACCAAGCTTTGAATCAAACCCTAGACCACTCCTGTCAGAGTGAGGTCTTTGACTGTTGATAATTTCTTCAAGGATTTTGCTGCTGTCTTGTTGTGTGTTCTTATTTTGAGATTTCATCCTTTCAGTTGCTAATTCAGCTTCTAGTTTCTTGATGATCTTATCCTTCTCTTGTAGCTGATTGGTAAGTGCTTTTGCAATTTCCTTAGCTTCGTTTATTTGTTCTTTCAGCTGCAGAACAGCTTGTTTGGCTGCTTCTGAGATCTCAATTCTTCCTTTTAACTGATCAACTTCATCATTTAGGATTTTGTTCTTTTCCCTTTCAAATTGAAGATCTTCTAAGGCACTGATTAATTCTCATTCATAATATATTTCTGGTCTATTTATTCTTCAAATTTTTCTTTCTTCCTTTGTTTGTTGTATTGTTCAAATCCCATGAAGATGAATTCTTCATTGTCTCTTTTATCTTCGTCTTCATCTGAGGAGGACTCATTTTATTCTTTTGAGTATAAGTTCTTTTTCTTCTTAAAGAACTTCCCTTTGTCTGTTTCCCAGTTCTTTCCTCTACTACCTTTAGCATCTTCAGCATTATTGTTGTTTGAGTTCTTGTATGGGCATTTTGAGGCAAAGTGACCAATCTCTCCACAATTAAAACATTTGAAGGGGAGCTTACCTTTCTATTTTCCTGTTCCTCACTGTAGCCTTTTTGAAAAGTGAGCTTCTTCATCATCTTCTGAGCTGCAGACTGAGCTGGTTCTGTGCTTATGTGCTTTCTTGGAGGTCTTGAATGCTGCTTCACCTTTTGTTGGATTGTCTGACTCTGTTCTCATTTCATAGGCTGCAAGAATTCCATGTAGCTTATCTTTGCTTAGGCTGTCCAAATCCTTTATTTCCTCAATTGCAGATACCTTGGAGTCATATTTTGCTGGCAGTGATCTTAGTATCTTTTCAACAACCTTTGATTCATCAATTTCTTCTCCTAAGCCTCTCATGATGTTTACAACCTCATCAACCCTTTGTAGATACCCTGCAATGTCTTCCTCCTTCATTGTGAGCTGCTCAAATTTCCTTCTGTGTGTTTGAAGCTTGGATTTATTTACTTTGACCCTCTGCTCCTGGTTCTGGTTTTGTTCCTTTTTCTGCAGCCGTGGTTTCAGGGTGGTCTCAATCCATCCCAACAATCCCATCTAGTGCTCCAAAGGTCTTCTAGGAATGGCTCTAACAGGTAACTTGAACCAGGTAACTTGACCTCATGTTCTAAGGCAGCTCCTCAAGTTCTAGGGCTGGAACATATAATTATGTCTGGCAGGTGGGTGAGTGTCTAAAGCAAGGGAAGTAATAGCTGTCCCTCCAAAGACCTCATGATATAGGGCCTCTAAAGATCTATTTCTTGGAGGTGTATTGCTTTGTTTCCAAGGTAAGGGCTTTCTATGTCCCCTACTGATCTTCCTGGTCTCAATCATGGGTGGGTAAGTAACTACATAATTGTAAGGTTCCTCTCGTATTCATAGAAGGGTAAGTTCTAATAGCAGTGCCTCCAAAGACCTCATGATATAGGGCCTCTAAAGATCTATTTCTAGCAGGTGAAATAGTAAACAAGGAGGGTATTTCATACTGTGTTACCAACCCACCTGGTTATTTTACTTGAACTGCCTCACCTAACTTTGTTATTAACCGGCTGCTTGCTTATTGCTTAGGCACTGACCAGTCGAGTCATATTACCTTGCTTGGATCATCATGCGTAGGAACTACCCTATGGATTGGATTCATTACAGCCAGAACTTATGAGAGATTCTATTAGCTGGGGGTTAGCACTTAGACCATTCATATTACCTCTTACTACTTGTATCACTTTCTTTGCAAAAGCAAGCAACCAATTCACTGGTACCCGTTTCATCAACCTTGATTTCTATTGAACTTGCCCAACCAACTTACTTATGGATGATGCTCCAAACCTGAAAGCCTTGGACGGACGGGACGGGGCTTTTAGCTTTTTTACCCCATACAGCCGAGCCGAGCATTTAAAAGCACACTTGCTTTAAGGAAGGGCAGATTGTGGTACCACTATAACTAGAACTATTGTTCCGGCCGAACCTTGCCCAGGATACATTCGAAGAATTATTAACCAACCGCATTCCTAGAAAGAGCCCTAAGAGCCCCTTTACTTTTTGTACTTCCTAAAAAACCTTTAACCTACTTTATACTTCAGTGTTTCCATACAACCTACCCACCAAAAGAACTAGACAACCTGTTAGCCTTAGACCACTTCATTTATGAATGCTTATTAGGTATCGCTGCTATACACCCGGGGATCGGATTAAACTACTTCACTTTAGGAATTATTATAACTACAAATTATATTCTTGTTCGGCCGAGCCTTTCTTAGACTATTCAGAAATTTGAACCCACTGGATAGGAACAAAGAGCCCTACTTATACTTTCAAGTTTATGCTATTTAACCACCTTAAGACCTGTTAGCCCTAGACCACTTGATAAATTAAGACCTTAGGAGATATAGATAGTTATTAACTTCTTCGGGCAGGATGGGATTTGATGCATGGCATGGATGGATGAATGGACTTCAACATAGAGCATTGAGTTTACGGGGGACTACTACAAGGAGATAGATGTTTGCTTCATTAATGAATATTAGGTGGTACAGCATTTAGAGTCTAACTATTTACCTTTACTACGCTGCCTATCTTACTTTTACTTACGTGCATACTAGACCTGTTCCACCAGACCTATATACTCAATCAATACTTGCCTTCAACCTAGAAAAAGAGATTTAGTGCTGTCCAACCCATGACCTGATCTTAGAAGAGAAGCACCGGATGGGATGGGGTCAAATAGCCCAAGACTTTGATTAGCTTCTTACCATGCATGCTTTCCCGATTGCAGGATGGATTGTACACTAGCCGGGAGGGATGGTTTCCTTTTAGAAGATATCGTTTCACTGCTGCTGGATTACTTTATGATCCATCAGAAAACCTCATTGGATGGAGGACAGGCTTCAGACTGCTGCTAGGAGAAGATGTACAGACAGTCAGGATATGCTTTGTTTATCGCACTTGCTTTAAGATGCTATGCTGGGTACCGCTATTACTTGTTGTTCCGGCCGAGCTCAGGATAGGATACCTTTTTCATTTTGAATCCACTTGCTAGGAATGAATCAAACTACCTGTTCCCTTAACCTGATAGTTACCCACCTGAATAACTAGACCTTCTACCCTAGAACACTTGCATTAATGAGATGCTTAGGAAGTATTGCTATCAACCCGAGCAGAGGGAATGGCATGGCTGGCATGAAACAACGACTTCTTACCCACTCCGTGCCTCTTTCTTCACTTATGTGTTTCCTAACTACCCGATATCGGATGATGAAAGCGCTTAGGCAAGTACGGTACAGCAGCTATAGACCCGAGCAGAGAGAATAGCATGGCATGGAGATGGATGGCATGATACCACCTACCCCCCCTTATGAATGTGTTACCTGTCCACCGGAAGAGCCATATCCCTAGAACACCTGAATGAAGCGTTTAGGAAGTATCGCTATGAACCCCTTTCCTTATCAGCAGCACCGGATGGGATGGGGTCGAATAGCCGATAGATAAGAAGGTTGTTGGTGGTTTCCCTCTAACAGAGATCGTGGAACTGTCAGATGGAATGGGGATTATGATCCATCAGAAAACGTTGGATGGACAGGCTTCAGACTGATAGGATATGCCCAGACAAAGCCAGCCAGGATCTCTTTATAACAATGAATCTTAGTAGAGAGGTATGGCCATCTATATGAATCACTTAGTGAAATGAGTCGGGGAAATGCTACGATCCCTTTCCTTTACTTTACTCCCCCTCTTGATGACATGGCAGGCGGGGCGGCGGCTGAATGGATAGTGTCATTAGCCAAGGACTTTTAGTTACATGCTCCTCCGGGCGGGGATGGTCCCGAGAGGGCGAGTGTCCCTTTCACTCAGATCGTTGAAACTGCCGGATGGGATGGGATTATGGTACATCAGAACAACCTCATTGGATGCATAAGCTTCTGACTGCTAGGAGATGCTTTGATCACTTGCCTTTAGGAATGAATCTATTAAGAGGGCACTCTTACTATTATCCCTACGACAGGTCTTACCTTATACTTCACTTTTACTATAAAACTTCACCTTCAGAGCTAGGCATGTTGCTAGGCATGTTAGCCCTAGACCACTTGAGTAATGAATCACTTAGTGTGGAGGGAAACTTTACCTTTCAGAACCGGATCACTTTACCCCTGACTTACTTATTACCTTCAACCTAGGAGCATGGATGGACTTATGCCCAAGCCACATTACCCTTCTCTTAAAAGCACCGGCCGGGACCTTGCCCGATGCGGACAAGCTACTTCGTTCCTTACCTTTGACTTTCTTACTGCTTGGTGCACTATAGAAAAGGAAACACTCGCAAACAAATGCTAGAGCAAAGCTCCTAGGATCAATAGCTTTTCTTGGGGCACCGCCCATAGGAACTGGACGCATAGCAACAGGGACTGCGGCTGGATCAGCGAGAGGTCAAGTAAGGTTCTCTATCCAAGCAACCATATAGGGACACGCACAGGAATCGTCCTTCCCTGGTCAAGTAAGTTAGCGCCTTACTTGTTTGGACTCTCTCTCTCACCCGTATTTGGATTTGGTAAAGCTCGCCACTATAATTAATAGCTTATGCTCGGAATTGATTTTATAGCGTTGACTTGCATGCCAAATAATTAGTGGGGTGTCCATAGAGCAGCCTTGAGCGATATATACGTCACTGGAAGGGAAAGCTTTGTAACGAGATCTGTTACGGAGGACTCTACCATCGGTATGAACTTCGGATGGATGGACCTCGCTTGGCCTGGGGCCCTTACCCGGCACGTGCTTATCAATAATAGACGCATTTCTGGGTAAAGGGGCGTCTTACCAACGCGGTCGTTAAGCCTGAAGGGAAGCTAGTTGTTCCTATTGATAATTAATATCTTCATTGGGTGACGGCTATTGATGAACGTTGATAATGAATCCCTTATTATCTGCTCAGTTGATAATTCCCTTTTATCTGCTATTCATAAAGCTGCTAGTGAAAGTAATTCATAAAGCTCCGGGAAAGCCTCTCTAATAATATGTTTCTCCGGGCAAGTATCTAAAGAATCTATCTTAGCCAGTCATCTTAGTTAGCATAAAAGCTCTATTTGAAGGATTAGTTATCATAGTGTATGTGCTTGGGTTGAGCCCTAAAGTGAGTTTGGGAGAGGGAACAGCAACAATATAAACTCTCCGGGTTGGGTAGGAACTCATAAAGAAATCTGAGCTTACAGAAGATCACTACTCCTCTTTATTCTTTAGATAGGGATTATTTCTTCTTTAGGGAGAATATAACAAGGCGAGTCTATTTGAGAAAGTAAGATAGGAATAACCAATAGAGGGTTTTCTAAAGCTTGTATAAATATATAGGAACCTATAATAATTTGATCACTTGCACTTGTATTCCTCCTGTCGGATGGGTTATTTCATCTCTGTCTGTCCAATAAGCCCCACACAGAATGAATTATGCCCTATAAGATTCATTATGAGGGACTGATGTCTATGATTCATTCCTTGCCTATGACTTGCCTATGAAATCTCAACCATGAACCATCCAACTATGAACCATCATTTCGATCTACCAAGCTGAGTATATTTCACATTTATTTATACGTTTGGCTCTCTGTGAAAGCTTGGAGTTATGATGTATGAATGTTTAGCGACTAGATACGCGGACACCTCGAATATACTGTATGGGAATGGAATACCTTTTACGCTTCTTTCACCATCATGGATCGTAACTGGGAACTGTTAAAGACGAGGAGCCAGTCATCAATTTCTTATCTCGTTGCTGGTATAGATGATGATAGCTTTTTCATACGATACAGGCTATGAACTCTTACTAACCACTACTTGATTCTGATTTTATAGATACATAGATCCCGATAAGATGGAGGGGGAACAGACACTCTTGTGTTAGTTAAGTTTGTTCCTTACTCAATACTTCAAAGACAAAAGGAGTTCTAAACCTAGTGATTATACAACTTAGCTTATACAATTTCTCAGCTTGTATCTAGGCTTCTTAGCTTCATCAAGATTGGATCGATCGATGTATAAAAAACCGTTTGTATTACCCAATCAAAACGTGAGTTAGGGGTATGCCATGGGTGATAGTATTAGCTTGAAACTTTGGTTGTTTCTCTCTCAAGTATAGTTATGACATTGAAAGATACATCAAGCAGCTTGATAGGTGCACTAGGTTGTGCCTTGGGATCAGTAAGTGAGATATTAAGTGACTATTTTCATAAAGGATGTATGGTCCCAATATGATACATAGTAGTGTTATAAAGCTAATTTTTTGTTGGTATTATAAGGAGGTCTTGCACCCTAAGGTAAACATAGTAACACATGCAGAAATAGCCACATTAGCTACCAACCTTACACTACCACCTCCTCTTATTAAACCACCATTTCTTTCACTAGCTATCCCGCCATCTTAGAGATAGGACCCTCTTGTATTGTTTATTCCACCTACTATTAGATTAGTAGATCGACCTCTTTGTAGATACATGTCCCTATTATATAGTGGCTAACCTTACCTACCTTAGAGTTAATAAGTCTATCTTGAAGCTACTTTCATTGTCTATTATAGTGCTTATATGATATAATGTACCTTACCCCAAGGGTTTAGGTCCCTTCTTATTCTACTAGTGTTATCAGGTTTCTAATATTTGAAGTATACCACATAATAGAGATGAGCCTCAACTAGCGGAACCTCTAGGTTGTGATTGTATGTACTTAGATGAGTGCAAGGGATTTTCTCTTAAAGTAATCCGTAATTAAAGTCCATAGTCATGCATCTGTAGCAAGCAAATTACATAGGCTAAGCACATTAAACACACAAGATAAATTAGCTTTCTTTCTTATTCCGCTTGGTTTGACCCTATGGAAACCTATGCTTGCTTATGGTCCAATTAAATAGAAGTAATCCTATACCTTATCTCTTATCTATATTCCCATATTTGGTGTTAGCTTCTAATAAAGTACAAAGACCATTCATTATGGTGATAAGATTTACTTGGTATCCATATATGCTTTATTTGTGTTAGTAGTTTGATATGATCCGTATTATATGCGCATAAGTAAAGGGTTCATAGCATGCCAGCCATGCCTGCCTACTTTAGTTTTACTGGCTTAATCATTGGAATGGCTAAGCACACTCTAAATAGAAAATCCCCCACATGGTAGGACCAGACCTCAGCAGTAAGAAGGGGTATAGCTCTCTTACTTTATTGCATTTTCATCCCGGGATAAGAAAAGCCCAGGTAGGTAGGTACGTATTCCTCCAGTAAGTGCTCAGGAGGTTCTTTTTCTCCGGTAAATAGCCCATGTATCACATCAGGTAGTAATTCCCTGTGGTTTACATTTGAAGTTGCTTTTCCAGGTCTATAGTTAATACCTAAAGTTGCATGCAGACCTCCAGTGTCCAGTCCCATTTAAATAGGTGGTGTGATCCCCTCCTTAGCACCTACCCATTCCATAAATAAAAAACCCTGCTGAAGTCCGTAGAGTCATAACTATGAGCTGTAGATAAAGTAACTACTAGCCCTAGTTGAACGCTTCAGTCAGCAGTTCCACTTGCCTACGGTAGAGACACTTCCGGCCTTAGAGTAAGCTCCATAGAGAAAGCTCCTTAGCGCTTTAGCCCGTCTCTCTGCTCTCTGTAGTAAGTCCCTAGCTAGTTCCTTAGTCCAAGTTGAACCGCATCTATACGTCCTTTAGTGCATAACTGTTGTTCAAATACGTGAAAGAAAAGCTCTAGGCATGAAAGCTCTTGTTGGTGCATGAATAAGCTCTTTGTGCAGCTTGTAAGTGCATGCGTCATAATTAATGCCTATGGAGAAAACTTGAATTCCGCCACACTCGACTAGAGTGAAAGCCTTAGTCTTACGGGCTACTTGCTAGCCATATAGGAGGAAGGATACTTCCCCGGTACTAGCTCTATAGAGAAGAGCTTAGTCTGTGCAGTAAGCCCTATCGCTTGCCCCTTAGTCTTAAGCTTATGTAGTAGAGTTCCCTATTTGATATGGCACATCTCCACGTTTACCTTGTCCGGCGGGGTGAGACGGGGCCGAGTGAGTCGCAGCAGCCATCCCCATAGGATGGTGGTATCCCAATAGCCAAATTGACAGAAGATCATTATTCCCAGTGTTACATTTGAAATAGAATCCCTCTCCTTTTAGTCGAGCGACTCCGTCCCTGGGCCCAGGCAAGAAGGTTAGTTGGAGAGGTTATTAGTCCCCACCAGTTGCCGAGAACCCTCCCAATAGGCATGCCAAGTTGCACAGTTCGCGACGTTGGAACTAACTGAAAGCTTTTTTTTTATTAAGAAGGGCAGGCTCCGACAACAACCAAAACATGCATTTGGAACGAAAAAGAAAACATCAAATGGACACCACCTAAGATAAATAGTTTTACTTAAGAGAATTTAAGACGTGTTGCATCTCTACGTTTCATTTTAATGTCTACGTTTTAAAGTTGTGTATCTCAGAGTTGTTGTGTAGAGACAGCTAGCTCATCAACAGGCCTTAACAACAGCAGCACTACCCATAACCCTTTCACAACAAGAGGTAAGTGGTTTTTAATTTCCACTAGCTCTATGGGCTCTATTACCTAGGCTACTACTCCGCTAATACAATGGGGGAGAGGCTAAATCCTCCGCCGATCCAACAAAGGAAACAGCGATGGCACTATGGTGTGAGAGCATTACACCAATAAGAGTCACTGTCTCAAGAGGTGTTCCACTTGCTTGGGACTTCTGATTGGGTCCATATTGATGGACTTCAGTTAGTAGTTATAGTAGTTCTTAGTGTGCATGTGGACTTAATAAATATGATACTGGTATATATACATTATACTTGTCCATTTTATTTAGCTTAACTTTAAGAACACTCTTGGCTATGTTCTAAATTAAAGGAAGGAATAAGCTAGAAGCCTTTACCCTTTTGCCAGAAGCCAGAAGCCAACCACACCACACTAGATCTACCACAAATCCATCACACAACACTTTACAATTTACTACACGTAGTTATACATACATGTCCATTCACAATTTCAGATCACATACGCAAAGAAAGGAAGGGTCTTCAGGGAGGGGTGGGTTGGCACTTAGTAATTTGTATTAACTTTAGATCCCTACACGATTTCTTTATGTTAGATAGACCTGCTGGATCCTCGGAACTGCCTTCTTGGATTGAGGAACTACAGCCAGAACTTCCGAGATC
>Ga0233330_1000005_pt1 | contig 24380 bp, 26 predicted proteins | sample GEONDECOMP201_FD_180703 | JGI IMG/M metagenome (GOLD analysis project Ga0233330, IMG submission 180703) | Leaf litter microbial communities from Shasta-Trinity National Forest, California, United States - GEON-DECOMP-201 | ecosystem: Environmental > Terrestrial > Plant litter > Unclassified... | reverse complement strand
TTATGGGGACAACCAAGAATCAGGCAATTACGGAGCGGCCTGTGATTGAGCGAAAATGGAAATTCCTAGAATATGAAAGAAGAGAAATTCCTATTACTATAATATAATACTGAAAAGAGACGGCTCCAGTCCAGTCTAGAGGGCAGACGGGACTTCTATTTGCTGGTTATTATTTTATATATGTAATAACACTAGATTCGGTGTGATTCGAAGGTGCGAAGCAGCCTATTAGTTAATCCCGCCGGACGTATGAGCGTATAAGTACTTTGGGCAGCGGTTGGGACACGTCGCCTTTTTCCCGTTGACTTTAGTCCCGTGGTCAATTCTTTATATATGTCATTATGCTAGATTCGGATACACTAGATTCGGTATGTCCAGGAATTCTTTATATATGTCATTATGCTAGATCCGGTAGGTAATAAAACTGAAATAACACGGCGATTCAGTGTGAGTCATCCTCCATTCCGTATGCTTTCAGCGAGATGTGGGTGGTTCACAGATGCATTCGCTGTGTCTTGGCTCTAGGTGGCTCTAGGTGAGTTTCAAGTTCTTTATATATGTCATTATGCTATATAAGGGTGCGCTTTATTTACGTAATTACGACTTAATCAAGAATAAACGAGCTGGTTTAATAAGCAGGCTAGCTCTTCAGTGCACACCCATGTGACTAGCTTTATTAGTCAGGTTCGTTTATTTAAGGAACATCAAAGTTACGCGAGGGGGTTAGCAACAAAAAGTAGGTCCTGATTGAGGTCCTAATTGAGCATATAAGGTGGTGAGAGAATCCTTGCCCTCGGAAGGACAAGCGGCTCCCAACCACTGTGTCTCTGCGTAAGTTTGCAAGAATCGCCCCGAGCCCAATTCTAAGAAGGGAAGGTGGCCTCCAGTGATTGCCCGCATTGTGGTAATAGTCGTCGTATCCGGGAGAATTTCTACGTTTGGGTTTGAGGTTTATTCCCTTGTTTGCTATGTTTCATTTCTCTCTTATTCCTCCATCTTCTTACCCCGATTCCAATCTGGATAGGTTATCAGGTCCAACATTAGGCTTTCCTTGCTTTACTACAATCTGGAAATAAAACTCCTGGAAGAAAAACAACCAGCGACATATTATCCCCCCAACACAGGTTTGTTTATTGACCAGGTACTTTAACGTCGAGTGATCTATGAAGAATTGCAAAGCATTTTCCAAGAGGTAATGTTGAACTTCTGCAAAGCATATATAATTGCCAGTCCTTCGCGTTCTGTCATGGTATAGTTTTTCTCAGCATCTGATAGTTTTCTGCTAACGAAGGTGATGGGGGATTTCTATGTTACCCTCACCTGGTTGTGCCAGAATCACGCCAACTGCTATACCTGAAGCATACACATGGATATTAAATGTCTTTTCCCAATCTGGAAAGATCCGGATGGGCACGGTCACTAATTTCTCTTTCAATATATCCAAAGCTTCCTGGCACTGTGCGGTCCATATGAAAGGGATGTCCTTGCGCAGCAATTTTTCCATGGGCGAAGTAGTGATCTTTGCATAAATTCTTATTGAATTTCCGTAATATCCACAGTATGTCCCAGCGTTGCGCGCAACATTTTGACCAATGTAGGAGGAGGCGGGTAAACTATCACAGCGATCTTACTTAGCCTGATCTACCAACAATACTTCTTTGCAGACTACATGCCCAAGTAGAACTCCAGATGGGTGGGATCCCAAATATAAATTTATTCAATTTCCAATTTAATTGAAATTGTCTAAATCTATCCAACATGAGTCTTAGTACCTGAATGTGTTCCTTCAGCAGACTGAAGATGGTCCAGTCATCCAAGTAAGTATACCTCTAAAAGTTATATGCATGAACCACCATATCCCTAAAAAGCGTATTATACTATATTATGTACGCAGTTGAATAATGGAGAAAACCACAGGTGCGTTCTTCAGACAAAAGGGTATAACGTTGTAGGTAAAACAACCCCATTCTGTCGCAAAGGTCGTCTTGGTCCTTCCTATCCTCCTTTGCAATAATTCTAACCTGATAACACCCTGAGAATCCATCAGTTAAAGAATCTGCTTCCTTTCCTCCCACGTTATCTAGTACTTCATCTGTTAAAGGGGTCTTTAATGGGTCGTGAACACACGTAGCATTGAATCCTCTCAGATAAACACAAATCCTTATATCTCCCAGCTTCTTTGGTTGGATACCATGGGGCTAATAAACTAAGATTCTTCTACCGGAAAGATGATTCCTGCTGCCAGCATTCGGTCCAGTTCCCGCTTGACCTTTGCTTTATACTTTGGATTTAATCTGTAGGGTCTTTTCTTTATAGGGCGCGCTTCAGGCTTCAGTTCTATCTTCATTTCGGAAAAGCTCTTTGGAAACAGGTCTTCATATTTGCGCAGCAGGTCTACTACTTGAGTAACAGTTTCCTCGTCCCAATAATCTCCAATGATGGCCATTTTCAGATCTGCATCAGAACCTATATTCCACTGCTTCGTCTTTAGAGGTTTCTTGTAATATGGATCACTGGTATCAGGTTCCTTTCCTTTTACTTGTCTTTTTATTATGGATTCCTCAATATTCATGTTTCTGAGATCCTATTCTTCTACATGGTCTTTCTGGTACAGTCTCCTGCCCAAAATGGGTATATTCCATATTTCCAACTCTCTGTGGCGCGCGCAGACAACCTTTGGGGACGGGTGTACTCTGGCTCTTTACCACACTGAAAATGAAATGTTTCATTCGCTGCGACAAGTCAGTAAGCTCCAGATCCTCTGATGCAAATATGAAAGAAAGTCGCGCAGAATTGTTTCGACATCGTTTCCCAGCACCCTGTCTTCCTCCTGGTTTCTTCCTATACATATAAGCTCCGGGGCACAGAATAGAAAGTGTGTATAAAACGGGGGACCCATTCCCATTCAGGATACCCTTTCTCTTTTCTCTTTTCTGGCAAAACCAAATGTGCTCCTCCGGGTCATCTGTGCCTTTTATCTATATGCCAATTCCAACTTCGTAGAGGGCTGGAATCAGAGAGTCATACTTTGCGTTACCTGTACCCAATCTGTCAGCATGTCTCTATGCGTTGCCCACCACCGCGCAGGCGTTCCTTTCACTGCGGTTTCCATTTCTGAAAAGCCATTTCACGCTGTTACTTCTTCATGTGAAAGTCTTTTTACCAGTAAGCTCATAACGAAGAGGAATATGAAGAAAGTTATGAATGAACTTCCAATATAAATTCATACCTGCAAAAAAAGCATTTCAAGTCTAAAATGAAAGTAAGAGTGGGGATTTTAACACTTTGACTTTCATCTAGATCTACATAAACTCCATGTTGATCTATGGAAGGATTTATTCATCTTAGCTTGTTCCTTTTTTTTATAGATCAAATTATAATATTAAACATTAGGGGATGCTTATAAACCCAACAAGGTGCGAAGGTCTTGTCCTTATAAGGGCAAGGAAAAAAATGCATTTATATTAAAGAAGAAGATAAATTACACGTTTAATGTGCCATTGCACTTACATTTAGAGTAGCAGGAGACATTCTAATTCCTCCTGTCATCTACAGAATAAAAAAAAGATATATTCTGCGGTTGGGTGGGAATAGATAAATAAAACATGCAACCTATAAAAATTAGTCCAAAAAATCCTTCCCCTCTCGGGAAAGCGGCTTCACACTTTAAACAAAGCTTATAAACATCCTTTTTTTTCACTTTCATTTAGTAGCAGGTATTTATGTATTCTATATTTATTCCTTAATAGGCAAGAAAGCAAACAGAAAATACAAAACAAAGCTTCATCGTCTTTCAGGACTGCTTCAGCTGTGTTAATCTTCAGATAATGAGGAAGATCCTTCTCTAAATTCTTCAATAATAACCTTGCCTTCAACAACTTGATGACCTTCTTTTGGTAGCCGATATGCCTCTACACTTTGATCTCTGTACACATGAGTGAAAGATATTGTTTCAAAGCTGCTTATTATGGCCTTTATCTAATCACCTAGCTTTTTGATAGTCATATTTATAAAAAGCTGGCCAAAGCCATTCATCCATCTGATCACTAGGTTGGAATCTCAGAATACCTTAATCTTCCTTACATATTTATCCATAGCTCATTTTAATAAAAAAATCATAAGGCCGTGATAAGTCTACAAAGTTTTTTGTACATGATCCCCAACCTGCTTTCATTGGGATTCTATGATCTTTATAAAAATGAAGGATACAACCTGCGCTGCTTCTACCTTGATAACCAACAGCGCTTGAAGTTTACCCAGTAGAGGAGGGAGTAAGGGTGGTAGGAGCATAACCTATTTAAGTAGCATCATTGACTGTTTCATCCATGGAACCTCTATACGGGCTGGAAACTATTCATTGTCGACCTCTGTCCCCTGTCTATGTGCTTGGCTACATGATGACTATCCATAGTAGCTACCCAAACCTCCGTACGACCAACCTGTCATATGTGACCTACCATTAACCATGTTGAAGTTCCGATCATCAATGTAAGAATCAAAAAGCGTCATAAAGTTATGCCCACAGAGCCTGTCCGAAGCCCACCAGCTGGTCCAAACGAAGCGCATCTATTAGTCGACCGCCCAGACACTCCGACCCGACCACATACTTTGGATAGAGACTCTTAAACCCCCATAGTCGTAGCAAAACAAGCAAATTGAGTTTTCCGGGTTTTAGGTGCAGATGCAAATTGAGTAGCCAAGGTGGGAACAGGAGTCTAGCTAATGCCAGCTTACCCATCACCATATCGTCCGGAATCAGTTCGGATGAGGACTTCTTAATAAAATTCCCGGATTCAAGCGAGTGCACTGCTCGGCAATCCCGCGTTATTATGGTGCAGCATTCGATATGATGCCTGAGCCTGAGTGATATTTATAAATAACCTACCTTAAATGGGACCTCAGGTTGGCGGACGAACTTCTCGATAGTTTTGGACATCTATTTCCACTTCATCAATATAATTTGCACTGATAGCAATTTTGTTCTTACACTGTTTTGTGACCTTGAGCTTTACATCCTTGTTTACCCATCCCAATGGATATAGGTTAGGATGATCATGAACTTCCAATCCAAGCTTGTTGACCAGATCTTCCGCTATGAGGTTGGCTTGTGAACCGGAATAAAATATAGCATCCATTTTTTCTTATTAACCTGGATCTTTATACAGAAGAGTTTAGTTATATCTTTATCTTCCTTATGATGAAGGCTACTCAGGTTCACCTCCTTCTGCACTATAGTACATAAAATATTATCATTTACATCTGAGCTACTCTCCGCCTGGTTATCTGAATCCATGGCTGCTAGCATGTTCTTATTCTTGGCATCCTTCTTATGGTTCTTTGGAGTCATCTATGGATGTAGTTTACAGCACTTATATTCTAATAACCAATTTTATTTACTGCGGTGGTGTAATCTTGATTACTCTGCCCTTGCCTCTGCTTGAAGTAATACCAACAGATCTACTGGTCCTCCACATACCCAATAGGGTAGAACTAGGACTTGATGAGTGTTTTAAACACTTCCCACTTAGTTATTAGGGTATAACCCTCCAACCTAAGTGTTTTCATGTGGCTTTCCCACCAGGGGAGTGCATGGCCCTCTAACTTAAGTCAACCAAATGAAATCTTTTTCTCTTATTCTATATTCTGGACACTTAAATCAACATATAACTATTGCAACCAATAAGTCTACTTAATTGCATCAATCTCACTTTGGTAGGGTTTGATGTCCACTTTCGCTTCCATTTTTAATAGAGATTGTGAAGAAGTTATGGCACTGGAACTTGGCTACTCTGTGTGATAGCTGTCTAGGGTTAGGTTTCTTTTTTCTCCGAAATGGATCCGAACGATGTCGTAAGTCTCATTACCTAATGCAATTTGACAATTAAATAATGTTTAACAAAATGAAAAGTACAATGCAAATGTCAATGCAAGTAAGACAAGAGAGGAAAACAATTAATTAAATGAATGACAAAAATGAAAATATGAGAGGGAAATGGGAACTGAAAGGTCAGTCCCTTGGCCTTCCCATTACCCCAGCGCTCCTATATATTCTTGTACTTTCAATCTCAATGGGCGCCTATTCACTGGCCAATAGAGGAGTATGCCAGAGATCCCAGAGTTGCATTGTAACCAGACCTAGCTGAAATATAGAAATGACCCACCATTTAATGTGGGTTTTACCATTTAAGTTCCAGGGTAAATATTAGGTTTATATGGGTGAATTTAATCTCTGTTGTGCTTTGTGTTTCATTTTTGTATAGAGACAGTGCCGGTTTTTAAACCGAGTTTATTATATTTATTCGGTTACGTATTGAGATCCTTAAGTTGCAGAACCAGTAGCTTCAGCAGCAGATCGATATTGATACCCACTAGCAGTAGATTCAGCAGATTAACATCGAGTTTACCAAGTCTTAGAGAAAGATCCCATTTTAGTTTCTCCAGTGCTTGTATAAAAGGTCTCATCCACAGTAGAGTAAACAGCGAAGGAAGCAGATCCAGATGGAGTGCCTGCCTCAGCACCAGTTTTGGTTGAGCCGCTACTAACTATAGAGAAACAAGCAGTTAAAGTTTACCCTCCCTGAACCAGCGGTTAAAGAGAGATCGAAATCCATCAGTAGTTGGAGAAGCCACAGAGTCAACATCCTTTCTTTCAAATAGTTACAGAGCCAATTTCATATCCAGTAGCAGAACTCCCTCCCTGGTAGGGATAAATTCTAAGGAGTAGCATGGATGGACGGGTAAAGTAGTGAGATAAGACAGGAGCAAAGCCAGCATCCTTATTGGTAGGGACAGATTCAAGCGTGGATAAACATCCGGGCACAAAGACTGATCCAGTCAGTCCCAGGTGAGTTTGACCGGGTTCTAGCTTCTCCACCGGCGGCATCTTGTCCAGAAAGAGCAACAGAGGCAAAGACATTGAAAGCAGAGGCTAGGGCAGAGTCAGTTGATTTAGTAAAACCAATCGAAGTTTACCGAGAACCCATTGAAGCTTACCCATAGGCAGGGGCCATAGAGTCGGGGGTATAAGTTAAGGCAGAGTCAGGAGTATCAAAGCAAGCATCAACAAGGGCGTGGGCATCCCCTCGCTTGGTTCCAGCGTTTTCGATATGAATACCTCAGCACCGTGAATAATTCCAGGAGTAATACGATCAACATGCACCAAGCTAGGGGTACGGATCTACACTGATATAGCTCTGCCATTCCACCGACAACCCATTCAACCAAGACACTGGGATCAAGCAATAAACACCTTGTAATATCCACCATGCAGCTGAAGAACAAATTGACCGAGAAGCAGATCCGGTTCCATATTGGGAGAAATACCCAGTGATGGTTCAAGCAACAGAGAAGGTGATAGCTGCGGGAAAGGAAGCAGCTTTATAAGCAGCATAGCCTATTTAAGTTCGAGATAGAGAACTGAACGAACTTATAGACACGGTCAATAACAAGTCAAAGGCAGGCAGTTTCCTGTCACGAGAGTAAGAAAGAAAAGGTGTGAAGGTTGCAGAAGTTTCAGTAGCAGGGAAGTGATGGGAGCAGCATCAATTGTTGCATATCCATATCTGGTCCAGTTTAAGTTGACCGAGTTACAGTAGTTTGGGGTCCAATCCTGGGTTCTGCTGATTGAGTCTCACTAACACCACCTCGTTCAGATCTATATTCATAACCACCAATAGCAATAGCAAAGGCCTCGCAGATCGAGATGAGAAGAACCCACATAGGTAGGTAGAGCCAAGAGCAGAGGCGATCGATATACCACCGGAACAGAAACACAAGATGCGGAAAATAGATAACGAAGCACAGGACGTAGCATGGAATCCATCCAGGCCGGGACCAGCAATATACAAAAGGAAATCCCATCTCATTTCGAAAGCATGCAGCATAGCTTCCAGGTCACTAGTCATCATAGCCCGTTATATATATCCAATTCCGGAGCGAGAAGCAATTTACCTTATTGACCCATAAGTTTTTTACCCTGCTTGCTTCGCTCCTACTTACTAACTCTTGTAGCTTCCATGGCTCGGCCCAGGCACTTCTTATTAGACATGAATACACCCTCCATTTTAAGCAAAACTATGTAAGGTATCAGCTTTTGCCGCCAGACGTTGGCCTTTGATCCGTCCCAATTCCAGTCAAAGTTGATCCAAATCCACCAGCATCTAAGCGAGCAGCATCAGTAGTGGGGCCTGTGACAAAAGCCACAAAGCAAGCATTTGAAACAGACTGAGAGCCTACCTGTATCACATCCATTTCGAGGTCCTTTTCCAGGTAATGTAATTTACTAAGTTTAATAATAATAAAAAGCAAGGGAAAAAGGTTGTGGAAGTAAAGGCATCACAGCCAGGAGCACCGATCGTTTCATAGGCGTAGGCAAATTGTGTTTTTCCACAAGTAAACTCCTAAGTGGGTCTTGTTGACCCAAAACCAGTTAAATATAGATATATATTTATATCCTCCAGGTACAGAGGCAGGCGCAGAACCGTAATAACCTGCAGAGGCACAGACCGTAGCAGTGGAACATAAATACCCTGTTTCAGATTCAATTTATCCGGAGCCCGTAGATCCCGTGCCAGGGTATAGGAAGGATCCCACGCTAGTGGACCGGGTTTAACTTGATCCACTTGATCCATATCCAGTAGTGGCTTCACCACTATAAAAGGCATCAGTAGCAGGAGCAAAGGTAGCACCAGTAAAGGTAAAGGCAGGAGAGGCGTTATTAGGCGGGCAGATTTATTGTTGAGATGATAGATAGTTCGAACGAACCTGGCCCAATGAAGGAAGGTCAGTAATAAAGAAAAGGGCTAACCATGTCTAGGTTAAATGGTAAATGAAAAGCATCTGGCAACGCCCAGTAGTGTTAGTAAAATTCCCAGCTTCGTTGGGCCAGGTGAACATTTTTTCTTTATCTCCATATCCTCTTTATACGCCCAAAAAGCTTTCTAAAATTCCCTCTCCTTCCTTTGGACGTTGTGTCTTTCTCGTTCGGTAGTTCGATGAATGAATGAGTTTGATGGGGGCAATCATCTTTCGGGTATCCATGAGATGGGGGTTAGGTACGAACCCGCACCCCCGACCAAATAAGGGGTGGGTAACTTATCTCCCGGGGGGCTATATGGCTATGACTAACTATGACTACCTCGAACCTACAACTCCAAAAGCAATTGACCCTCTAACTCAAACTCTACCCTCCTCTCTACCTCGACGACACCTCACTTACCGATATGGAACAGGAGTTACTACCTTTATTTTATTTCTTATTCATTACTTACGATGCACCTAGGATCATGCGCCAATACACATTAAGAAATGAAAATCTGAGAGATATTGATTTATTGCCTACAGGTTTGGCCCAAGCAACAGGTTGGCTGGGAACAGATTTCAGGTGTAACTGCTTGCTGTTGGTAACATGTTATTATGGTTCAATCCCTAGGTCTGGTTAGCGTAAGTAAGCAATAGATCAGCGGGTAGTTGGAACTGTGGACCCTAGGTGCATGTCCTAGGTCTTTGTGGTGTAAGTCGCAAGGTCTCGATCAGCAGTGAGTCAGGTCTCCAGTTGATGAAGGCGTCAAGGTAGGACGAAGGTCGGAGGTACTTATTCGTATTTGGTATTCGGTCGGGCGGGTCCTTTCCTTCTTATTAAGGCAATGAAAAAGAGTCTCCCTCCTTTTACCTTGTTAAAAAAAAAGAAGTTTTAAAAAGTGCGTGCGTCGACCAGAGCCTGAGCCAGAGCCAGGTAGAGGCGCTTGAAAAAACAGGTGCCACCCAAATAAAGGAAAGGGTTTACGCATAAAATATGTCACAATTTATGGAAGTTTACCTATGACAGGCGGAATGCAATCATTTGCTTTTTTCGCCTTTATGCTATGCTTTCTTCCTCTACGAATTCACCCATTGTACGAGATTTATTATTATGATACCATGGAAACACTTAAAAAGAATATATAGTTAAACATTTTGTTACCAGATTAGCATACAGTTAGATGAGAAGTTCTACTAAATGCACAAGCTTTTTGGCCATGCAGGAATGAATGATGCTCCTGTCAGTGCAGCATTATTATAAGCTATGGTTGGTGCTGCGCGCAGCTATAAGTTACTTTTTGGTGCACAGGATTAGATCCCGCCAGTGGATGCACTCAATTGCAGAGTAAGGCATCAGGAAATATATCTTTGCCTAATAACCACTTCCGATTAGATAACCATTTGATACAAAAAAACTATGTTGCCAGCAATAGAATACATTTTTTTGAAAGTTGGGCTTTAAAGGAGTCTCGTTCGAGTGGATCCGCTGAAAACTTCTTTTTACGCAAAACACTTTGAGGGGCGTCCATATTCTGCAAGCGGCGGTACAACGGAGACGGAGGAATGGAATCACAGCCCGCGGCCACCTGCCAAGTCACATAACCAAGGAAGGCCCAGTACGCGTAAGGAAAAATAAGAATAATAAGGAGGAGGAGAAGGATACCACCCAGGACATAGATTCCAAATACTTTAGATGGTACTGATTAGGACTCCCTATTTGGCGCTGTGGCGATCCCATTAAGAATCTTACCTGCTGCTACGTGTGATACGGCTGGCTGTGGATGAAGGGACCTTACTTGTTGCTAGCGGGGTATCACCTTTTAGGCTTTTTATTATCATGAGGGATGCCATGAGGGGAATCATGAAGGCTCACAATTAGCATGGAGGCTTTCTATGACTATGAAGGCCATGATCTGGGAAGTTGCTACTGAGTATCTGGCAAGGCTATTTGTTTGTTACCATGAGTGAAGGCCCGCTCTCTTCTTTGTTCCCACGAGTGAAGGCCCGCCCTATGGACACTTGCCTGAGTCTTAGGTCGGCCTATAGCCTAAAGAGACTCTAGTTAAACTTGTTTATATATGAGCTCACATGGAGACGACGTTTAACTTTTCCATTTGAGGTGATCCTTGCCGAAAGGATAGTAGAGAAGTTACCCCCATATCAAACTGAAGACAGACATTAAGCCATGTTGGTTGCTTGACAAGCGTATACACCAGATTAGGCATGTGGATTTTCTTCCTTAACTAGGCCATATCAGGGTTCCTCCCCTATCCCTATTACAGGTGGGATGAATTCAATAGAGATAGCTTGACCCTTTCTCACTTCCCTAGCTGAGAGGAAGGAAAGCCAAGAAGGATACATTTCCGGTTAATCTATGCCCACTTTTGTTAGGGTGCGGAAGCACGCTCGACTGAGAAGGCCGCCATCGAATTTTCCACTCTTGATAGGTCACGTTCGAACTCTCTCTATCATCCGGATAACTTTCTCTTGGAAAGCCTAAGACAGATGCCCAATTGACCTAATCTTCTACTTATCCCTAACTTCCTAACTACCAGGAGTTACCGTCCCTCCTACTAATGGCTAACAGTGGGATCCCCTTTATCTTTCTCTATGAAATTGGCACTTCTTGGCATATTGGCATATAAGCATATCGACATCTTCAGAGGATGTAACCCTTTCTTTCAGCATTAGGATTGCCCTTTCGTCGAGCGGTATCGAGTCAGCGCTGTCCACCGCATTGTTCCACCGCTAAGTAAGTAAGATCGATGCTTTTTCCTTGTCCATGGCTAAGCTTGGGAATGTATAAGCCCCTTATGTGGACCGGTAGTGTTTACCGGGTATAAAGACTAATGAATTGAGACCTAGGAGCACAGTGAGTGAATGTATACTGGTAGTGTTTACCGGGTAGAACTAATAATGGTAACGGTTCATGAGGAGGTTGATGCCGGGCGGTAGTCTGTTGATGGCTGTGCTGGGGTGTGCTTAGGTGCCAATTTTTAAAGCGACGTAGATCTATGGTAGACTAGGGAGCCGCCCGTCCAAGCAAATGGTTGATGAGGCGGTGTAAAAGTATATATCTCTCAAGGGTGGGGGGCTTCCTTAATAATGAAGAGATACCGGATGAAGGATTGGATTCCTTTAAGAAATATCTATTTGGTTCCTTTACTGCTCCCTCCCCGGCCGGAACGCTGGAATCAATCAATAATAAAGAATACAAATAGGAGAAGGTACCGAGTCCGCAAGATGCGCATGGCTGAATGAAGGTCCCTACCTTTAGGCGTAAGGGTTTTTAATAGGAGAAGCTCCAGTTGAAGGAGAGGTCTAATCTTTATATGTAATAAGTATAAAACATAGTAGTTTATGACATTGGAAATGTGTGGCAACTAAGTACAATTAGGTACCTAATGGGTAAAGTGTAGCTATTTAATAAAAATCCTTGCCCGATGCGGACAAGCGGCTTCGCTCCTTACTTAATCTATTTTTTTCCTAAACTCTATAGTGAACTCCTGTATTTATTTCCCTTGCCTTTGCTTGGATTAATGCCATGCAATGTGTTGATGCTCCTCATATAAATTGGATATCATTTAGTCTTTATCATATCCTTGAACACTTTCCAATCAATCATCGGTGGCTCATTCTCTAGTGCTCTGCCTATTGTGTCACTCTTCCACCATGCCAGAGCATGGCCTTCAAGTTGAAACCGGGAAAATCAAATCCTCTGTTTCCCAGTGACTTCATGTACATTTAAGTACACCTCCATCTATTGTAGCCACTGGTTCAGTTTGATGGCAACAACTTCTCTTGCATAGAGCTTGATAACTACCTTTACCTCTACATGAAAAGGTACCTGTAGTTTGCTATAGTTGCATTCTCCCACCCCTGTCTCTATTTTCTGCTCTAACTCTGGTTATATCTCCTCTTTCTTTGGATCCTATGGACTAGCCTTAGGTTCCGAGGTTGTTTCTATACCCTTTGTTGCCAATAACTGTGTTACCATCAATGTGAGTGCGACTATGCTCTGCTTTAGCCAATAAAACCTGACCCTATGATCTTCTTCTTCATATTCTTCATGATGACCTCCTATCATTGTTGGTCCTTTGCTCCTATTAAGTCCTAGCAATAGTTATTGTCCACTTCTTCTGTAGTCACTGCGGGTCTTTACCATACAGGTTTCACCAAGTCTATTCAAACTTATACTTTGATACTATATGATCCGTAAATGGTAGGCTTATAGCATGTCCATTTCACCAACATAGATTTTCGAGGAATGAATGTCCAACCTCTTCAATCCCTGCAAATGTTGTTAATACTGTAAAACAATAAGTAATAGTAAACTTGAAATAGCTTGAACTTGGAATGGCTTGTTATGTAGGTGCCATCATCGTCCTCTTACTTTCCAGCAGGTTAAGCGCTCTTTCCCGGCACCTCCACAAGGATATTAGAATACTATATACTATGGGCGGTTTAGCTATAAAAATTAGTGTTTTTATATAACTTCCAGGCTCCACGGCTAGTCCATGCTGGGTTGCCAGGCTGAATAACAGCTCTTGCACTTAGAATAGGGATAGTGATCTCCCCTATGTTCATTAAACACTTATATGAATGAAATCCGCCTTCACTCCACGACCGCCGAGTCAAACCAGCTTCATTACTACGCATGATCCTTAACCAACTGCCCCACCAAATCCCGATCCGAGCAAAAGCTCTGAGCCAACTTACAATTTGCTAGAATCCCGATCTAAATTATTTTACTTATGATGACCCAGTTCCATATTCAGATATGGAGCCAGTTTACTTTGTGTACTCGGTATACAAATCCATATGGCCAAAGCCGGCCTATCTAAGCGCTTGTACGGGCCAAACATCTACAGCCAGTGAATCATATACCTCGGCATTTGGAGAAGGCGGAGCACTAGGCAGGGATAGGCTAATCGTTACCCTCAGTAGAGTTCCATTGCTAGCAACACCCCTTCTGGTTCTAGGGGCATAGCCCGTTGCAGTTCCTGAAGCATATGCAAATCCATTTTTTCCAGAAGCGCTTCCTGTTTGATTGTTCAATACAGTGCAAAGGCGCGGTTTATCGCCCTGCAACAGAGGTATAGGTCGTAGTAGAGGTAGCATCCTGGCTTGTTATAGTCTCTTCGCCTATTAGAGATACATTCATTAAGGGGATATAGATGGGGCCCCTCCTTTGTCGGGAAAGAGCTACGCACCTTTGTGTTTTCCCTTTTTCTTTTCCACTGCACCACATCTTAACAGGGGAGAACCTATGGTCAGGTTTCAATTATGTGTAGCTGAGTCAGTTGTACCGTGTAGTTCCTATGGATGGGATCATAGGAGAACTAAGGAATGCGTGTGTTTAGATTCCGTTGTTCTAAGAAATTAAGGATGTTCCAATCTATGCTAAGGCCGTTAGATAACTCTGTATTAGATAACTCTGTATTAAGAAGCCTGGCAGGAAGAAGAGGGACCCCCATACTATCCAAGTCATTGGTCGGTTGGCTGACCTAATGTTAGGGAAAATCTTTATTACCAAATATGTTGATACAGGAAGACCTATAGTTGATGTCCATACAAAAAACACTTTGATTCCAAGCACATTGATCAACTTAGGGGCTGGTATCAACGTAATGACCAAGGCAACCATGGAAAAATTGAACCTATCAAACATGTGCTCCACTCCTACAGTCTTGCAGCTGGCTGACCGATCAACGATAAAGCCAAAAGGGATCCTGGAATATGTTGTAATCTCTGTAGACTCTTGGGAATACCCCATAGATTTCATGGTCTTGTAGCCCAAATCCAACCTTGGAGGTGACCCTCTCATTCTTGGAAGACCATGGCTGGCCACTACAGATGCATATATCGGCCCCAGATCCAGGGATATTACTATTTCCCATGGAAGCTCCATAAAGAAACTCACCCTGTAACCTCCGCCTATGGCTCTGCTGCCTTCCCCGCGGCTATTCTCTATCCTGTAAACGCTCCCGCTGCCTATTGGATCTAGTCATTATAGCGAGGTAATGCTAGCTTGTTCACTCCCACCTTTGCACTTGTATTTACTTCCTTTGCCGATGGGTAATCAGCAGCCTATACTATTATAGCTGTTCTTGCCTTTGCGGAGTCTACTTCGAGTACCAATGCTTTTACCCGGCGGAACCATCTAACATGGGGATCAACTAGGCTGCGAAACCTCGTTAAGCCCGTTTACGATGAATGAATTAATGATTTCTTTTCGCATTTTTAGTATAAAACAGTCTTTACAGAACTTTGACAGAAACTGCGCACTGCGCTACAACCCCATAACATAAGAACTATCTTTCATCTATCTCTTGTCACCTTCTTGTTATATAATTCTTATCTATATGCTTTCTACCCAAACCCGTTACATATTTATACATCAACATTGGGGCTTTAGCCCGCTAAATGGACCCAAAATGCCGGCAGTCTTTTTGCAGTCTTTGTTCCTTAAGCCGACCTCCTTCACTAACTCTTGGTATTAGCCACATTGACTCATCATTGGTTACTATTTATTCCCAAATGATAGGATAAACGGCTCCTTCAAACACCCAACACCCCGGATCACCTAGAATTGACTTTCATTTTAGCTCTTTATTTATAATGTAAAAACCCATCATTCATTAGGGAATTATGCCGGGCAACCTCATCAATTTTACTGACCGGGCAAACAAACACCAGGACAACAAGAATTCACTCATGTTTTTTAGCCATTTACCTCTTGAAATCGATGCTGTAGAAAAACACTACACGGCGGTAGAAAAACACTCCACGATTGGTTTTAGGTTCAATGGATGGATACTTCCTCTACCAATGAAAGTTGGCTGAAGTGGAAAGCCTCTCTGATGGAGGTCTGCTACGATAGATTGCTGGCTGCAACGAAGGACTCCTCGCTCTGTGCACTGAATCGACGAAGACTAAAGAAGGCAGGCAGCCGCCCCTTGACTCCGCAGAAAGCGAAGATCTGCAGGATAATTATAGAGGAGGAGGGAATGATTCGCACCTGGGGTTTGTTGCAACAAGGATGACGAATGAAGCAGGGGTTATAAAAAAACCCTAGAGGAGCACCCGCTCTGATATCTTTAGAAAACATGAGTGAGGAAATGAATGATTGATCATGGTATTTTATAAAGACGATGCTTCCTCAGCTACGGGTACTCGGGGTGAACCTAGCCAACTGAATAATTGAGCTTAGCAACTAGTTATTGAACTGAGCAGAGGTAAGCTGGTACTAGCGTCGATGCTGCGGGTAAACCAGATCAAAAAGAACTGGGGTGGTCAACGACTGCTAGCTATGCAAGTATTCATTCAAATCCGCAGGTGATGCAAAGAAGAAGTTTACTCCCCGTGGCGTTTACGAGGGGTTACACCTAATATCCGAGCGTTGGTACACCTCCCATCCGTTCGAGGGCATGCATAGCTATTGCCTTGGCACCGATATTGTGCTGATCGATGGTGTGACAGCTAACTAAAAGTGCCTTTCCCGCCCGCATGAACAGACTGGAACTGCTGAGTCAACTGCTACTTATGAAACCTATGTCTCATCAGCCTTTCACTGAGCTGCTGTCTATGCCATTCCATTCGGTCTGATTCTAACCACCCCTGCATCTTAATCTTCTGGGTTACTTACTGATTCAAGAGTGCGAAACGAAACGATGGATTAATTAAAGGGTGGATGTAGATAAAAATATATTTATATATATTATGTTTATATTCTATTGTGTTATTACATATATAGAATGACCTAAGCCCACCTCACTCTGAAAGGACATGCTGTTAAGTCATAGAGGGAGAGTAGGGGAGGCAGACTTACATGTTATCGGGACCGGATAATCATTCTATCCGCTGAAGAAACTCCCATGCTTTACGTTGGTTTCAAACCGACCACCCCCAAAAAAACTTGTATGCCTTTCTATTAATACCTTCGCTTAGCGCTTGGGAAACGTAGAATTATGGCATACGGTATGAGTTACAAAAGAGTATATCAATAAAATGAGACACCGTCGCCACTATGCGTCCGGTAAAGAGCCAAAAGACTGGGCAGAAGCTACAAGCTTTTTCATGGATCAGAGGCAACAGGCTTTGAAAGATTCGCAAAAAAAACCCACCTACTTATTTCCTCTGAATGTACCTGGACACGAATGAACATAACAGTTTATGAATCCACGTGCAAAGTAGAGCAAATCTCAGGTATGCTAGTATTCCTCGCAGAGCTCGCCCCCATAGGCTGCAATGGAGGCAAATGAAGTTAGGATAACGCCAGTTAGTAATAGTAACGTATAGTTCTCGGTTTGCTATGCATGCTTATGTTTCCTTGATCGAAGAAGAAATAGAGTTGGATGGATCAATAAATGGATCGCTCTCACTTGCCTGGACCTCTTGGGTGGGGTTGATCGCTATCGCTTGTCGTGGGTGGATTGAAGGTACGAAGTCGCTTGTCCGCGAAGCCGCTGGGAGCCTACCAGACTACTATTTACTTAAGGCCCGTATTGGCTAGAGCTTTATATAAAGCTCGAACTATATACATTCAGGCAGTTGTGCATGGTGCTGGCCCATCCGGAAGGATCAGAAAGATATGAATAATCTGAAGGATATCAGAAGGCTATTGCATTGGCCCAATCCGCATTATCGAGCCGATACTGCCTCCGCTACTGCCTGCTCTTCCTACTGCTGCCACCCTACTTTTATATCATTTGCATCGTGCTTCTCAACAAATTTTTCTACCCACTCGTAGGTAGTAACCATACCAGGGGTTTTTCCTTACTTCGCGCAGGGTCTGGGGTAAGGCAAACAACGTCTCGCCTATAAGAACCTAAATAGGCAAGGCCACTCTCCCTCCCTGGCTCTGATTGTGTACGTCTTCCCTATAAGAGTGCAGGAAGGCTGCTTATTCCCTCAACATTACGTAAAGGCTGCTGTATAGAGAAATAGAAATGCGTCCTATAGGAGGAGCATAGTTCATTCATTCCCGCGGAAGCAGGACTATGGAGCATACCTTCCCGCAGGTCCTTTTGCTCTTCCTATAGCCTTTCCTCAAAAAGAGGTGGCCTTTGGAAAAGAATCAAGTATTCCAGAACTGGCCTTGTTTACTTTCTTAGCTTAGTAGCTCAACTAGCAACCGGCCCCAGGCAATAGAGTTATATCTCTGGGTGGGGTTCGAGCATGCTTTATTTTCTCTGGTCCGGGTCAACCTTAATTGTGAGGGGCCACTTCACTCAATTTCACTAGCCAGCCGACCTCATTTTAGGAGATGGAATCCAATAAAACCTAACTTCATTTCACTCTTCCGGTTGAACACTTCCTACCTGGTAATACCCAACTACTTTCCTCTCACCCGAACTGTCTTTCTCGATCCCTGTACCTTTCTATCCTCCCACCGGGGACCCAGACTCAATTCAACAGGTGTATGCAAAGGTGGGATGCTTCCCGGGTGCTTGCCTACTTGGTTTGGTGCGTGCTTTAGCAATCTCGCTTGCCTCCTTTGTGTGTGGGTGATCACTATCGCTTGCATTAGCGTGCTTTGTTGGATCAATAACGCTCAATGGGGTTTATACAACACCTGGCATACCTGGATCAGAAAAGGTTTCAAATAACACAATAGATTTCAAAAACTTATTAAGTACTTATTGGGTGGGGGGCGTACCTCGGTCCTCATTCTTGGTTTCTTATTAATAAAAATGCTAGTTTGGGGTGTCCAATAAGAATCTCATCGGGACATCCAACTATATTTTAGTCTATATAAACCGTTTCTTGCCCTATGAAGGACAAGGGGGGCAGTTTGTAAAAAAACAAAAAACAGCGAGTGAGTTTGAGGTTAGTTAGTTTGTCCATAAGGAAGGCCGTGGTGCTTGTGGGTTAGTTATTTTCGTGTGTTTTTGTTTTCACTTATATAATGCAATAATGAATAAGTTGGGTTAGTTAGGTAACCAACCGAATCAACCATACTACCTATAATTTGTTACCCATTTAAAGGTCATGGCTATTATCCGGTTTAATCTTTTACTTGCAATTTGATTACTCATCCATCCGCTATACTTACTCTTAACTCATCCTTGGGAGGAGCCTATGTTACCTATTGGGAACTTACTTTAACCCCGCACTTACTTACTTTAACTCCGCCTTGGGTTGGAATAGCCTTTGAATACAACTATGCCTTCATACCTATGACCGAACGCACTACCCCTTGCCTGCATTACATTACCTATGACACCTTGCCCTCCTACCCTTACGACAACAGCCGCAGTCACTTAGCCATTGTATGTTCGCTAGATACCAGTCCCCCTAGAACACAACTATTTCTTTACGCTTTATGGTTAGCATATAATGGATGGCCGCATTAAGTCTGTATCATCGCCGCTTACTTTATGCTTTCTTTACACATTATGTCCTTATTAGTTGAGGAGCTTTATGTTTGTCAGTGAGCCTTCTATAGATATGAATACCCCCCTCGACCATCACACTTTCTGTTCTTTATTGTCATGACGGAGGAGGATCGTGATGGGACTTACCTTCTAAGATTTGATAGAGCTTGGACCTCTTCACCCATGTAAATCCACCAAGCTTCGGCCTCAGGCAATCCCAACAGGAAGAAGGACCACTAACTCATTGAACAGGCCCACGCAGCATGAGTTGTCACGATTTGCCGCCAACCATCATGAAATGAAATTACATCGTCTCCACCGACCTAGTATTTGGGGGTCCACCCACCTAGTCTTCTCTCCTTACATGGGCAGGGATCGATCCCCTTTACCACCCGGGTAAGCTGATCTACACGGTGCTTTCGAAAGTGGTGGGACTGCAGAAGGTTTATTAAACCGTAGGTAGTAAAGCCTTTATTTATGTCCAGAGATGAATCTTCAGTATGAGGCACCAACCTTACAACAACGATACGAGGGATATTTTGTTTTTTCAATTATGTTCCAACTAAGGTAACTAACTAACTTGCTTCAGAGAGGTCCTAATCTCACAAAGCTCCCGGGCTTGAGGAGGCTCGTTTAACTAGGCTTGGTTCTGCGAGGATGCGTAAGCAGGCTCGACCATAAGGGAGAGGACCTATTTTCCCGGCTCCAGGGCGGCTATTCTTCCAATGCTCCAGGGTTTGCTTCTGGGCCTATACATGTAACTTCCTTTCTCCCCCCGGTTTTCCGCATTTACGCCAGCTAATCAGGGATTCAATTTATCACTAGTACTATAGACTCTTGAGTGACGGGGGAATAGAAAAACAAGCCCTATTGGAGGTATGAGCATTCGGGGAAGCTCAGTGCTGGTGAGTCGAAAAGAATGTCGATATCGATTTTTTGGAGTATGAGCATTCGGGAGTCAAAAAGGTGGGTTTTGTACCCAACTGATAGAGATGCCATTACGGGAAGGGCTGGTCCATTACATAGGCGGTTTCAAACTGGCTCGATCCGGGCAATCTCGCTCTTCGATGTGTTAAGCTCAACATGAAATAGGGGTTGTCGTGATAACCCATTTCCACTACAATGAGTTTGGAAGCTACAGGCCGTAGATGCGAAGTGTCTGAACTCACCAGAAAGCTCCGATAGGTTATTGGTGATAGACGAACAGGGAAGGACGACTGAAGCGTGATTACATATATCCAAGTGGCGGCCGCTGCTCTTTGGGTAGGTCAAAGCTCTACGACCTACCTTCAACTTACGTCCAAACGTTAGCAGGCGCGGCTATACACCTTTCCTGGGCTACTATTAGGAGCAACCGATGTGAAGGAGATTCGGAACGGAGCGCAACGTTCACGAGTTACGGCCAGTGGGCCAACCCCTAGGACCCACCTCGGGCTCATGGAATCTCAAAGTAACAATACTTCGACCCAATGAGCAATTGAAACCCAGGGTGACTGCTATCCAAAGCGATATCAGCCCGTAGCTTCTATGCTAAAAGGACAACACCAGAGAAGGAGGCTGGCATCTACATTGGCTCGAAGCCGATCAGATAAGTGATTCTCAAGCCCAACTCCAAAACACACTATTATTCCCTCTCCTTTTAGTCGAGCAGCTCCGCCCCTAAATGGAGTATTGCACTTAGTCAACTGCTAGTATTGAACTAGGTATTGTTGTCTTTCCCACATTGACAAAGACCAGTTTGGTGTAGTGTGACCGGCCCGCCACAACAATGTGCATTTAGGTGCGTAGCTCTTTCCCGACAAAGGAGGGGAAGGGACAAAACATAATTTTAAAAGTTATTTATGTTGAAACTAGACCCAGAAGCAATCACTCAAAGCTCCTTAGCACCACAAATAATATTTGCCCAACATACTTTCCACTCCATCCCAAACCTGCTGAGAGTAACGACAGTAAATAAAAATAGAATCAGTTCCCTAATGACATATAGTACAACATTTGGTAAATTTATACCTTAATAGCCCTTTAACCATAAAAAAGATCCAATTAAGTAATGCCATGTCTAAAGAATGATAAAAAGTGAATTAATAACAATGCCACTTCAAGGTAATTTCTTACTTAACTGATAAGGAGAGGGGGAAACCTTTAAACCTTTTACATAAAACTATGGATTGCATTGATAGAAGCAAGATGCTCTACATCCTGGGTGGGGGAGATCTCCAGTGTTTCATTTGACTCCATCCTGCCGATCGTAGATAAAGCGCCTTAAAAGCCAAAATTTAGAAAGAAGAACTGCATTGTTAGTACAGTTTTCATTTATATATAATATTTTTCTATTTTTACAGTTTAATCAAAGCAGACACGGCTTGTGGGGGGTCTTATTAGAGAAGCACCGTAATAACCTTTCCTGCTACGGTTGTGAAAATAAGTAAGGAGTAAAGGTGGTACGGCAAATAATAAGGTCTTTTAAGCCCACCCTTCCAAGATCGTCTGGCTATTATATTAATATTATATATAAGGAAGTTCCTCAATGATCCCCGCTAAATATATTTACCGGAGCAATAGGCATAACTACTTAATATCCAGGGAAGGGGTGAAGGTAATATTCAAGTAAGAATAAAGCTGGTTGACCCGATTCTGCACGGAAAATAGGCAGGACCCCACCAACCAACGCACTAAGACAATTAATTAAGCAAGTGATCCTGGGCTACCAAATATAGTAGATCTGAAGGTGGTTAGTTAATAAAGAAGGGTAAGGCTTAAGTAGTCAGAACCTCTCCTGATAAGAGGGAAATAGTTTTCCCTCATAAGATTACTGAAGTTGTGGTATAGGGCTGCTTACATTTATAGCTCTTCAGGTAAGCAGTCAGTTAACTCACAAGTAAGGGATAAGGGTAAGGTCTAATAATGTGTTATGCTCTGGGGGCTTGAGCGAATGAAAATACTTTTTTATTCACCCTGGGTTAAATGAATGTGTGCGTGTCTGATTGAACTGATCTTTCCAGAAAAAATGGTTTTTCCAGACTCATTTTGCAATATTGTTCCCTATGGGGTGCCCCGTTATTTCCCGTCCCGTCGATTCCATCAAACCCATAAGAAAACCCAAAATAATTAGGTTGTTACAAATAAGGAAAAAAGCCTAATTATAAGGCTTTGGAAATTGCCGTTCAACTAAACTTCTTGCTTGGTAGGATTCTATTTTATCAATCCAGGAAGTGAAACTTATATATATGGTGATCTCATATATCAATGTTATGTAGAGATCTAGAGAAAAGTCAGTTTCATTTTGGCCAACAACTCGGGCTTCTTGGGGTGCAAGTATAAGAGCAAGCCCCATTGACCCAGATTATGCAGCAGGGGTTAAATTGGAGTGATAGAGAGAGAATCAGATTGAAATCTAGAAACAAGGTAAACGTTTCTATGGCGAGTCCCAGTGAAATGTATATATGCGAGTAGTATCATAGACTAGGAACATCGAGAACAGTTCTCGTCGAACAGCCAGCCGGGCTTGGTTCTCTTGGGAATGATCCTCATCAAATCTCCTGGGGATATAAACACAACAACAAGCTAGCTGGTGTGGATTATAATCCCTCCTAGGGCGGGTGGAAAGAGAAGGTGGGCAGTAACAGCTACAAAACTTCCTGTAAAAAGTTTAGATAAGTTGGCAATAAGTCCTGTGAGTAGTAGTCCAGTTGAGTATCCCGCCCGGGCTCCACCAAGCCGAGTAAGCGAGCCAATTCTTCTAAAGTCTAGCATCCTTTCTTTCACCTTACTATGTAAGTAGATCACCCACCGGCATGGAGTTAAAGGGCATCCTGGCAGAGAGGAACGAGGTGAGGTAATGAACCCGCGATACCAAAGGGGGTGAGGATACGAACCCGCTCGACCGATAGGGAGAGCAGACGAAACCAAAGCCCGACCCCAGGAGGTCGAGGTAACCAATCCGCGAGACCAAAGTGGTAGGGGGAGGGTATATAGTTTAGTCACAATAATATTCTTCACTTCTTCACAGGAGCTTGGGTAAGTAGATATTCGATATTGTATATGCACACTAATGGAGACTAGAAAATAAAGAGTTATTCTCTCCCAAGTAAAGTAGAAAGAAGCCCTAGTGATCAGTCAGCCCTAGAGAGGAGCCCTGGAGAGTGTATTCCCTCACACACAGCCCTATAGCTTCTTCTTTTCACAAGAGCTCAGGAAGATTGGTTCAGGTAGAGTAGAGATATGGCAACATCATATATGGAACACATCTTGATGCAAGGCAAGTAGATTAAGTAGATATGCAATATCTAGGTATATTAACATTTATTTATGTGAATTTAAGTGTCAACCTCTCCCTCGTACCTCAGGCGAGTCCCTCCGGGTCGTAGATATGTGATATCAAATATTAAATGGGTGTAGAGAAGAAGTATGGTTAATAACCAGGTAGATATGCAATATCATATAATAACACAAATATTTCTTCTCTTTGTTCTTCATGGCAAGTAAGTATCTATGCCAATATAATATGAAAACGTGGAGATGTAAATCCAAGTGGAAACGTAAATAAGCCAATATAGTATAGTAGTTATATGGTATCATCTAGAAACACGACGTAGGCACCAACTTCTCTATGTTGATATAATATATAATATATATATATATAAGTAAATATGGTGATATCATACATTAGAAATAGATAGAGTTCTTATCATTATTTTATATGAACAGACATTTCAACTTTATTTTGCATTTCCGGGTAGATATGGTGACATCATATATGCAACACAACGTATAGATCTAGCTAGATAGATATAGACTAGAAAAGTTCTTATTATATTTTCCATGCCATGATTCGGACTCCTTAAAATCTCTGGAAAATAGTTAGTTCTTGCACCACAAAGCTAGGTGGAACAGTTAATGGTCAGGACTTCTTCATAGTGACATCATCTATAAATATTGATTTATTTTTTAAGGTAAAATATAGAGATGGCAATTATTATTGAATATATGCAATTCTCATTGAAGCAACTATCTGGCAATATAATAGGTTAAACATATGACTATATCTTATATTAACAAGGTAGATATGCAAATATAAAATCACGTCTATGTGTTAGTATAATATGTTAGGAACATAAAGATGCAAGTTTATATCTGTTTTGCGCGGACGTAGAGATGCAATTAGTTCGACGTTTAGATGGTAGGCTAGTCCAGAAACGTATC
>Ga0233330_1000004_pt1 | contig 24967 bp, 19 predicted proteins | sample GEONDECOMP201_FD_180703 | JGI IMG/M metagenome (GOLD analysis project Ga0233330, IMG submission 180703) | Leaf litter microbial communities from Shasta-Trinity National Forest, California, United States - GEON-DECOMP-201 | ecosystem: Environmental > Terrestrial > Plant litter > Unclassified... | reverse complement strand
TAACGCGGCGATTCGGTGCTCGTCGCGGGCGCTACGTAGCTCAGTAATTCGACTAACGCCCCTATTCGCCGTAGGAATAATATTGGGGCAGCGCGTTTGAACTAACTGAGACACTTTGCGTTTGTCCCACTTTAGCCGTATCCGTAGTTAAGACTTTATATATGTAATAACACTAGGTGATTTGATGCGATCCGAAAGCAAGTGGCATAAGACAATTTCACGTATCGAGGTCAGTATGGGATCGGGTGTGTTTCCCGTCTGACAATGATGCCCGCCCAGACATTTAATATCTTCGTGCCAGCTAATGTATTCCTTTCGCTTCGATGGGAATTGTAACGAGAGTCATTTCATTCTTTATATATGTCATTATGCAAAGGCTTATTCACTTGCTCGACCGTGGGACACAAAGTTCCCATTTACTGACGTCTTCGTAGTGAGTAATTATTTATATATGTAATTATGCTAGATCCGGTAGGTAATAAAACTGGAATAACACGGCGATTCGGTGTGAGTCGTATTCCGTTCATTCTTTATATATGTAATAATGCTTTCTCATTTTCAGTGATTCGTGAAGTTGATGAGTTCAGTGATTCATGATGCCGGCTGATGATTTCTTTATATATGTCATTACGCTTTTCAATCGAGAAATCCCTCTCCCTTATGGTCGAGCAGCTCCGCCCCTCTCCTTTTAGTCGAGCCCTCCGGACCTCAAGGAAAGGTTCAAAGGAGGGGTGGGTACCTAATTAATTGAGCCGAGCTAGCATGCTTCATGAAACAACCTCATCTGCTATTCAATTTATCCATTGCTTTGCTTTTTTCACTACTTCAGCTAGGGATTAAAGGGGAGGAAGGGGGAGCGTCGACACGAGGTAAGGCATAGAGGAGGGGATTGGGGGTTTTATGCGCGTCTGTCTAGCCAGTGAGTTGCGCATCTACACAGCAAGGAAATAAGAGGCGGGATAGAAGGCTAGGTAGGAAAGGTCGGGATGGGTGCAGATCTAGGTCCATTCCATTAGCTGCATGTTTCGAGTCAATCTGGATCAAGGCCGAATGCTTCGGCGAAATCGATATGGGAGCTGGGGGAGCATAGTATAGGTCCTCACGATCTGGCTTCATGGATGGGGCGTTCAATATGGGAGGGGGCACACTATAGGTTCACGATCTAGCTTCATAATGCGCAATATGGGTTGTGAAGACATAGTAATGGGTTTGCGCCTGTCTCTCCTATGGCGGGTACCCCACCGTTACATTTGCTGGGCGTGCATCCATCACCGGTTGCGCCTCTCTCTGCTACACTATATGGAGTACCTAAGCTACACGGTACCTAAGCTACAAAACCCTTCCTTCTAGCTCTTCTATTATCTGGGGTCTAACCTTTCGCTCAAATCAGATCCTGATCTTACCTTACCTATAACTCAATCCTTCTCTTACGCTTGAAAAGGAAGGTCCGTAGGTGCTTGTCCGCATCGGGCAAGGAGGAGCACATAACTTCAATATTATTAGCTTGTTTGATGATAATGCTAAGTAGAATAGGTTCTAATAGCTAGGGTTTGCTATTTGCTTGTTTTGCTTGGCCTAGCTGGTTTGGGCCTAAGACCAACCTTGCTACTTAGTTCCGGGAAGAAAGGAAAGGGCCACTTGGTTTCGGGAACCAGGAACTACTATCCTTACCGCTTTATAGTTTCCCCGTATTTTCGAGCGAAAGGCCCATAGGGACAGACATAAATTAATAGACAACTTTCTGTGAAGTATCTGGCACTTATGCAGGTGAAATAGCTTCTGACTCAACTAGATCAATTGATTGAGGGTAAACTGAATCAACTACTGGTGGTGCCTCTGCCTTTGCTACTGATGGATCAACTGAATCACACTTCCTATGGGGATATTCTTCAGAACCCACCCACCGGAATACTTAGACCCGTTAGACCTAGACCACTTGCTTCTGGAATCCTTTTTTTGGACTCTAGATACTTCTCTTTCCAGCCGGGATAAACCAACCTTATCCAGACTTGAACTTATTGCCTTCACCCACCGTTCTCTCGTTATTCTGCCCTCCGCCCCTTAGAGGAAGGAATTGGAATCACCTTAAATGCGGCTCCGCTAATCGCTTTAACTATTGCAAAATGTGAGTTTTGGAACCCAGATGGCGGATGGATCAATATGCCTACAACCCCCCCATAGCCTAGGGTCTTATGCAGAGAAAGTCACATCTCATAAGCTTTTTCAAATGAATTCACGGACCAGAACAATCAGCATGCCTTTGATATCTTGCTTTAAGGGAGGGCGCTTTCATTCAAGGGCGATTTGACTACAGATACAGAAACTGCTACTTAGAGAGAAACCCTTTTGGATCAATATGACTCGGAACCCCTCCACCAACGGGTTAAATATAGGAAAAAGCCCATCTCAGAGGCTTTTGGAGATCCACCGGACCAGCATGTTTAGATCTTGGCTTCAGGAGAGAAGAGAGCGCTTTAAAGCATCAAATTGCCTAATACAAACGACACTTCTTTAGACCGGTGGAAGGATGGGGTCAATAGCTTGCAAAAGGGGATAGGGTAGGGCAGCACTAAATATCCTTTAACCTTTGACCCTTCAACCAGAGTTATTATATAAGTGATAGCATAAACAGAGCATTTTTCATTCATTTATGTTTATTAAATCTCATAATACAGGCACGTACGCATTTACCGAACAGATATCCTCAAGCCTATACTGCGTTAAGAATAATAATAAATAGTAGTGGTAGTTTATAGCTTTCGCTTGCCAAATAGTTAGTGACTCACCAGTAGCCCACAAATACTGCAGAAGGATGATCAGCCATAAACGCTTGCCTTACATATTAAGGAATGCTACAGCCCGAAACAGAAACGACTGGGCGGGAAATAAAAAGGAGTGGCCAAATACAGAGGGGACTTAGTAGTCTTATGATAAGAGGGGTGCCCACGGACGGACCCATAAGACTAGCCAAGGAGACCTAACCAGGGCAGAAGACCTTGCCATAGCAAGCAGCCAGACCTATAACTCCACAACACACGACCCTAAACCTCCTTATCTTACAACTACTATTCCAATCCTCTACCCTACGTAGCCACCCTACCACACACATACTCCTACAGAATGACACACAGAGCTTAGAGCATACTTAATAGTGATTAGACTTTTTTAGCGTAGAAAAGAAAAATATAAACAACAGGCACATCAGTTCCCCTAAGGATTCCAGTCATATTTGGAGATCTCCCTCTCCCTCGTACCTCGGACGACGGCTCCGCTCCTCGCTCCTCTCCTGTAATATGTAGTAGCATTAGTTGGAGGTAACGCCTATGGCGTAAGATGTATCAGTTTTTAATAGAATACATAAAACAACTTTTCTATGCATGACAAGCAATAATCTCGAATTGAGTTTTATATATTCTATTTTTTTATTGTTAATCTCTCCGTAGCCTCCTGTCAACGGGTAGGGTCCCTCTATGGCTTCGTGTAGGCATGCAAAGGTCGGTATAACAAGAGTTTTGTAAAAGCATTCCCTCAAAAGCACCTTGGTAGCATCCTTCTCCGCAGGGATATGGTTTTCCTCCCTCCTGGAAATGCAACTGGCTCAGGAGCCGATAAACAGAACCCTCTATACAGGGCCTTCACACATGACACATATCAATCGTATCACCTCTAACGAGCAGATCCATTCCACCAATAATATCACTTCTACCAATCACATAGCCAATCTAGTCATAAGGTCATTCCAATCAGAGCTGCCATAAGTTCATTCCAGTCTCATAGCCGCGAGTCATAACCTGTTGTTATTGCTGATAGCAAGCAGTCATAGCCAGTCATCATAGCCCGGAGTACTGTTTATAATAGCCAAGAGTATCCGGCCATAGCCCAGTCTTATAGCCAGTGGTCAGAGCCAGTGGTCGCCGATAAGCAGGTTGTCAATAGACAGTCTCATTCCCAGGAGGTGGTCCTTGTAGATGGCACATTGCCCATAGTAGAATAGCCTACTCCCCTGTTTCATTGCAGATCGACTGGTCATATTGACTGTGCCAGGAGGTTTTCATTCCCCATAGCAGACATATCTCTATACCCTATACCCTTGACCTATAACTCCAACAACTCCAACCTGACCCTCAACCTCGAACTCTAGAATAAATAAGCTCTTACCTTGAAATCACTTACCGATACGGAACCGTTAGGTTCGTTCCTACATCGAGTGGATTGAAGGAATTAATTAGAATGCTATTTTACAATGACCTTTTTTGGATCAACGACAGACACATGGGTTCATTCGCGTCTGGTAGTGGATTCACGCACGCAGGTCAGGGAGAAGCCAGCCAGTCAGAGAGGTCCGGTTGAGCCATTCATGCAGGTCAGTTAGTAGCAGTCAGGGAAGGGAGGTGGTGTTGTATGCTCGAGAGATCTTGATTCTTTGCCTACATATTCAGCCCGGGCAACAAGTTGCCTTGGAACAGGTTTCACAAAACCCTCTAATTCAATATTTTAACTAATCAAAATGCTTTGATACAGGATACACAATAAAATCCTTCATTGGGAGACCTAAAGTTCATTTTTTTTCTTAATTTTTTTTTCATTTTTTTGCGCCTTCTCATACAGTTTCCCTACGTTAGGCGGGATGGATCCATTGGCTGGGCGGAGATACTTGGTTGAGCTACTGGGCGGGGTTACTCAACTGGGATACTTGGCAGGGCTGCTTGGCTTGGTTTCGAATGAGCTCATGGGATCGAAGGGGCTACTAGGCTTGGCTACTCAGCTACTCAGCTTGGATACTGGTGAGCGCTTAGCTCCTGGGCTTATGTTTATCCAATGGCGCTGTAATAGTTGCGTAATTCCTGATGAACCTTTTATACCCCGTGTGACAAAGGATAGTATATCGTAACTGCTTTACATTTGTAGTAGAGGAAAGATTCACTATTACCGCAATTTTCGCAGGATCAACTAGAACACCTTCTATGCAAACAATGTGGCCCAATAAGTTACCAAAAGGCACACAGAAAAAGTATTTATTCAAATTTAAGCAAATCTGTAATTGTCTGCATCTGTAAAACATAAGTCTGAGCAGCCCTATATGCTCCTTCAGCAGGCTATACATACACTTTGAAGTTTTCTATATAAACCTATAATAATTTGTGGATTAATTATAAAAATGCTGCAATGACTATCCTGGAGAAGACAGCCGGGGCGTTTTTAAAGCCCAAACGGCATGACGTTGTATGCGAACGAGCCCCATTCATTGGTAGTAGTCTTCCTTTTGTCTTCTTCTGCAATCTGAACCTGATAATAGCCCGAAAATAGCCCGAAAACTTAATCAGTGAAGAAGCCTCCTTTCCCGCAACTTGGTCCAGAACTTCATCACTAAACGGGGTCAAAGGGTCATGGACACAAGCTGAATTCAAACTTAGAAAATATACACAAACCTTCTCATCTTCAGAGTTATTCTTGCTCTGGATAACAATTGGACTTACCCATTCTGCTTAATCCACTGTAAAGATTAGTCCACAGCCAACATTTTGTCAATCTCTTTTTTTACCTGAAACCTTCAGCCTTTGGGCATAAGTCTTAGCCACTAAACCTTTGCCTTTCACCGGGAAGGGAGCCTCAAACCTATCACCAGAAGACATTCACCAGGAAGGAACCACCAGTAGCCGGAAGCCTTTAACCAGGAAACAGAAGCAGTCCCACAGAAAGTGACGGGCCTTCACCTTATGCCTTTTCCTTGAACCTTCTGACCAAAAACCCCAGCAGGCAGTAAAGAAAGAATCATATATGAAGAACATACAACAATATATATATATATATAAATACTAATAATATAGATCTTTTGATAAGATTGTACATAAAATGTTCTCTTTGTTTATGAAAAAACTTATCTCTGCGACATCATTTTTTAGTATGTTAAAACTTATTATCCATGCAAGCTCATATCTAAATTATTGCTAGGACGTATTGATGCGAGTCTAGGGTTATATAACATAATAATACGCTTTATTGTTGTATTAGGCCTTCCACAAGAGGGAAACATCCTCATCAGACGACCCAGAGGGACTCTAAATAGTACGAGTAGGAGGCTCGCCTGAGGTACGAAGGCGAGGAGGAGGGTTTTGTCCAATCTGTTCCACTCACCACCTGTCGTACGTATTAACTCGCCTTTTGATAATGGATTATTCACTTCACTTTTTAGCATTGCATGGGCGTTCACATAGAAAATTGCACCAGCGTTCGAAAACACTTGCTTAATTAAGACTTAGGGTAGGAGGGGGAAACACTATTGATCTTCTTGTTGGGTGGTAAGATATATTCGGAGCGAACCTACCTATTAATTATTCCATCCACCCAGCTAGCAATAAAATAAAGAGATAACACGGTATGTAGATAAACATATGTAAGTGATATGATCACCTAGCCAGTATGTTGTAGTAGTGATGGAGTTGTGTATATTGGTGGGTGAGGTTGTGTAGTTGTGACAGCAGTTGGGAACATAGGTTTTATTTATTAATTAAATAAATCCGATCAATGTGGCAAGGAAGAAGCACGTAAGTAATGCAATCTCGCCAGTTCATTCTTTTTATAGCCCTCTATTTTATATTTGAAAAGCCCATTTAATTTCTTCTCTCATCCCGGATTAAACCAGGAAGCAGCAATGAGCAATGTTACTGTGGCCTTTAGGTTATAACCCCTAGGTACTGTTGTTTCAAGTTATTTCCTGCAATCTATCTCAATCATTATTTCATTAGTGAGTTAAGGTAGGAACGACAATTTGTTCCGTACCGCGCAGCTTTTTTGGCTCTTCCCCAGGTAGTTGGCCCTGTGGCCTTTCGGTCATCACCTCTTCTTCTATAGGTCTGGCTGGAGTAAGTTTGTAAGCAATTGATAAAGAAAAGGTTTTCCTGGTGGGCATCAGTTTAACTGTGTGTCCTATTGGTTCGCTGTAGGTGTACCCAAGTGCTCCCTCCTTATTTACCACCACATCCTTCTCTTCCTTCCATCTGTCCAAACTTCTTCCTTTAGAAACTACACCTCCCTATTATTAGCAGTATCCTTATGATCCTGCAGACTGGCTTATAGACATCAATTTGTCATTTCATCCTAATGACCATATAAACATGGCCAATGACTCCTCCTCCCAACTTGGTTTAACTAGTCTACTCATGAGGGAAGCGGAGGAATAAGTGTAGGGTGATTACATCTTGTTTGTTTATGACCAACCCTTTGAGCTAACCCTCGTTCAAATTAGGAAGGTTTATGATAGCACCATGGTTGAAGTGAGAATAAGATATGAGCTTAGGATAATATGAGGTAAATTACTTAGGCTTACAATAAAATAATATTATCTCTCTTTGGCAGGCATGAGAGCCTGGAGTATTTAGAATAGGCAGCTGAAGAGGGAAGCCCGGCCTTATTTGAATGGGGAAGGTGGCTATGATGGGAAATGAAGTTGTTATTACATATATGAGAGATCCGTTTCATTCAAGGTTCACTCGGCCTCTCTAGACTGATAGTTGTAGTATCGAACCTACCCCTACTGCCATGATAGTATAGATACTGCTAATTCCGGATCTATCATATCCTACTAATAAGCAGGTCGACCCGATTATATCTACACTGCTATACTCGAGCATACTCTACTTGCATGAGGAGATTCTATAGACTTATAGTAGTGGGTGAGGCATACCTGCATGTAGGATCCATTTACTGCTAGTACGGATATTCAGATATGTGCACCCCCTTTATCATACGTCTTTCTTTACCCGCCAGTAGCAGTAGTTGTATCCCTTCCGCATTCAATTCTTATTTGATGAGTTTTCATTCGTATTCCCTATCGGTCATACTTCGTTGCAACAACTCCTCCCTTTCGGACTACGCTTTATTTACTGCCTTCATTACTCAGAGCGGATTATGCACTAACAAGTAATGAGTTAAGATGTTATGTTGTTATCGATAGGTTGTTAACTCGTTCAGGATAGACAAGAGGGCGCAAAGTCTATATTGGATAAAGGGGACTCCCCATATTACAAGCAAGCTGTAACCGGGAAGATTTGCTCAAATGCATAGATGCACGGATGCCATCATCAATCCATGCTTCACTAGTTGGATCGGGAAGGGTGTCCGGGAACGAGAGAGAAGGGGACGACAGAAAGACAAGCCCACTCTGCCCTGAACCCCTACTATAGCTACTATCCAAGTGGACGGTCGAGCTAATAGTAGCCCATCCTTACCAGCAAGCAGGAGTTGACCCTTCACGGCTAGGCACTCCGACTTACAGAAAGGGACGGGATCGGAGAACCATCGATGCCACCAATGCATCGAAACAATATATTCTGGGTTTAAATTATTGTAGTTTTGTATGAATGGTTGAAAAGATTGTTGGAACAACTTCATTGTTGGTGACAATATGAAGATATCAACTAGAAAGTTGTGGATCTTTGAAGATGAGATCACACATGTAGTGGATTTATGGTTCAAAGGTACAATTGAAGGTTATGCTTTAGAGTTTTCGGTAGAATATCATCAATCTTTAACTGGATCACTAAAAGAATTCAAGAAAGAGCCTTGCATAAGTCTAATTTATTAAATTGTTATCTAGATCAAGATGTTGCTCGTAGAATGGGGTATGTTGCCTAACCTTGTAGAGATGGAAGTGTAAGCCACATGTTGGAAAGTGGCACCAAAGGAAGACATGAAGGTGGAATTCATGTTTAAATAAGCCTAGGTCAATTGAAAGTGGACATCGAGAAGGTACTAAGTCGCCATGGAGAGCGCTATCAATTATGTGCATCATTAAAAGAAGACCAATGGAGATATCGAATGAGCAAGATCCATGCTAGGAAGGAGTACCTTGTGAGACAGTACAACGCCGAAGTGTGAGCCAATGAGAAGGTTTTTTATATTGGTTATATTTGGTTCCTTTCCTCTAATCTGAAGAGTTTTATCTTTGACTGATTTAACTAAGACTCTTCCCCTCAAGCGCTACAACCTAGCTTTCCTATACTTATGGGGGTAGGGGTAGGATTAGTTCAACCAGAGATTGGTTAAATACTCTTCTTAGTGGCCCACTTGAAATTGATCTTGAAATGGATCAAAACTTATTGATTGAGCCAGATCGGGCGGGATAACACCTGCGGAGCTGCAGTAAATAGTGATAAATGTATGCTAGAAAGGCCGTTGAGAAGCTTTTCAATATTTGTTGGGTATATCTGCTCCTCTTTGAGATGACCTGATTGGTATATGTTTAAACCCCACCCTCATGACTTTTAACTGGAATAGAGTAGTAGGGTTGGTATAATTGCTCTTAGGAGGTAAAGTAATGACCAGAGAGATTAATCAACAAGAACTAGAAGAAGGTGGTTTTTCTTGATAGTGATAGCACGTGACCTCCCTTAATCTGGTGGCTTACTTGGTCTATTAATAACTCTTTTGGTGGTAACCCTCCCTTCCCTTTTAACTATTCACGGTGAAAAGGTGGTGAGAAGGTGCAACCCCTTAAGGTGCAACCCTTATTGAGTTGAGCGGGCTAAAAAGCCTGGAGAAAAACTAAACTTGAACATTTCAATTATAAATATTTTTATTATTGAAAGTTGCTCATATTTACCTCGATGAGGAGGAGTCGCAGGTTGAGTGGAAACGGTGATAAAACGGCATTAAAGGGCAAATGAGACGGTTTTTACATTTGCCTAAGCTATTTTGTTTAAGCCTATCTTGTTTAGTTTTCATTCACTTGCTTGAGTGTTAACACGATTATTTGCAAGTAAGGCATAAGAAAGAAGGTAAGACTGGGTCTGGTTGATTGCATCTATGTATGGGGGAAAGTTGATTGACCCACATCTATATAGATTAAATGGGTAGAAAAGACCTTGACAAAGAAAGCTGCTTGATTGTGATTGATTTACTTGGTTTCTTCTTCTTTGCCTTTCCTAAAGCGGATTATATTCTCCTCGGGAAGCTCAGATGAGGTGGTTGATTCTGATTAGAGATAAGATCCTGGGCACGTTGGATCGAGAACTGGTGGTCACGTAGAACTCCCCCCCATCCTGTTTTCGCATAACTGGTACCGCACGGACAACCCAATAACCCATATCTCTAGGGCACAGGGAATCTACGGCTTATCACGTCCAACTGGTAAAGGAGAATTATCTCCAATATGGATTCCCATTGCTTATTTCCTACCCATGGGAATGATGCTAATAAAGGATCACACCTCAAATGGGCAAGTTCAACGTATATATGATATAACGTATATGATATTCGGGTCTCATATATGGAGAACCTGAGCGGATGTGAACGCCACTTACCTAACCCACGCCACGGCCTTATGCTGCTGTAAGTTGCCGATGGATCTAAAGTTACCAATGGATCTCCCAGGACTCTCATGCTGATGCTGGATGTAACCGCCCTTACCACGGCCTCATGCGGGATTTAGTAACGCCCATGCTAGTTAACTGTGTCCCATACCGTACCGTCCCGTACCTTTTGAAACTCAATCACTATTGGCCAACCTGACTCACCTCACCTGATAAGACCGTACCAGACCTGCCATACCACTCGTTCGTTATTTGCCCTATCAGAGAGGTTACCAAACAAAGCAAACCGTCTTCGTCCTGAACCTGAAGTCGACTCCCGTAATGTCTAACTCACTATCAGCCTAACTCACCTCACCAGATTCTTATCTATTGCGGAACCTATATCAGGCGGAGTGCGCATGGGCTTTACTCAGAGGCTCTAGCAGAGATAAGACTAAAACCACAGACTTTATAATGGATAGTTTCTTCTAATTTAACTCTACATAGACTCTACTCTATGCACTGATTAGGACACGGGAAAGGCCCTATGGACTTCCGGTAGTCTTATTAGTTGTATGCCCTAAATAAGAAGAGTAGTGAAAGCCATACTCACTCTGTCGGGATGGGGTAACGGATTCCTCCCGTTGGATCACTGTAGGAGTAAACCATTGATTAGTAAGGTGTTTTTCTTGGAATAGAGCTAGTGGAGTAGAGCGGGGAGCAAAGTGAATTAGAGCAGTGGGGATTATTCCCCTGTGTATGAATCCCCTTACTACCCTTATCATTAGTAGTAGTCCCTGTGACCTGTAGCCTATCCCCTGTGAATAGGCCCCTCCTTGTGGCAACGACCTCCTGGGATGGTGAAATGAACCTGCTGCACTAACAACCTGTAGCCTAGGTCAATTAACTAACGGAGCCAGGTTGAACTACAAGTTGTTGTTGCACTAATTAGAGAACTAATTTTTATATAGTTAGTTAATGGAATAAGAGATTTGGAATAGTTATCAATCTCATTTATTTTGGAACTAGGACGGACACAACCTTTTATTAAAACTAGAGCGGGACACCTCCAACTAACTCAACTTCAGATTTTTGTTTGTTGCACCACTCATGCATAGATAAGTTGTAAGGTGCACTCGGAACCTGTAGAACAAGGCGCTATAGCGTGGCATGGGCTTGACTCTACTCTAGCAGCAGAGAGGTATGCGCAAATAGCATAGTAGAGAAATAGGCCTTCTTCTTCATAGAGAAGATGGTTTTGGTTGAATAAAATCTGGATAGAAATAAAGTCTCTACCGTGGGTGGAACTAAGTGCATGGACTCTCATAGATATTCTATCTTAAGGGGCTAAGTTAAGTTACATGGACTCTAATCAAATGAAATGGTAGAGACTATATTTATTATCTTATTTTTTGGATGGAATTGAGCGCATAGAAACCTGGCATTTCTGGACATGGATGTGGTAGGACTTAGAGCTAGTCTATACCATAGGCAAGTGGGACTTAAGCTAAAGTCTCTATAGTTAGGAGTAGGAATGGCTTTATCACTCTAGTCATAGGGCTTTACTGTACAGACTTTGATGGCTTTCTCCAGAGCTAGTACCGGAATATGGGCAAGTCCAGAAAAAAAGAAGGAAGGCTTTCGCCTCTACTGCTAGTAGAACCTAACGGACTACACTAAAGCTATTACTTCTTACCTTACAGATTAAGGCTTCTTCTCTTTAAGTCTAGAAGACCTTCAAGACCGGCTTGAACTCTAATAAACTCAATGGAACTTATAGTCAGGCTAGTAGGGTACTTACTTACTCTATGGACAAGATAAACGTCTCCATGGCGATATCGTTCGTATAGTAATAGTTTTTTTAGTAGGTGTCCACCTGCTATGAGGTCTGCAGATTAGGTTTCCTAGGTATTTTATCCTATTTGAAAAGACACTTACTTTGCTGGGCTCTTCTAATCGTTTCCACTTGGACTCGCATAGATGATACGTGTTATATATGAGTTCGCATATCTACTTGTTGGCTCCCCCTACTTAATTCCACTAGCTCTATTTTGGCTCATGGGTGCTGCCTATTTGACCTGGGACTCCGGAGGCTCCTCCTAGACCTACCTAGATTTGATGCCAGAGACGGTAAGGCATCAATATATATGATGTCGCCACGGAGACGTTGGTTGAACTTGCCCAGAGTAGGTGCCATATGAGTTCGGGCTAGTTGATGCTGTCGATCCACTCAAAAGCCAGATGCCGATGCCAGAGCTAGGCTCAGAGACTCCAGTAGTGTTGCTATACGATATCGCCATAGAGACGTCCTGACATATGACTATTTTAGAATATTGCCATCTCTATGGTTTTACTTGATTGAGTGCACAAGAGAAACTCTAGTTCTAAATTAGTGCAACAGTTAGTTAATAAACTAACTGTGTCGTAGCTAAACTTGTGGTGAAAGCCTACTTCTACTTGCTTTCTACTTGCTATGGAGTGCTCTGCTTATTTGAACTTGGGACTATGCTCCTCCTAGAAGACTATGCTCTTCTTAGAAGACCTGGAGTTGATGCCATATGGGAAAGCTTAAATATATGGATATCGCCATAGATACGTGTTCATATATTATATCTGCTCCACTTGTTAATAAATATATGATATTGGCATAATATCTACGGGCTAAGAACTCTATCAAAACTTGTGAAAGCCAGAATCTAACTACCTAGATTTTGCATCGAGACGTTGCTCCCCAGATCTAATTACACTAGCTCTATTGCATATTCCTATTTAGGCAAAGTGAAACGTATATATGCGAGAGTATCTCTCATAGACTAGGGACTATAACTTTGAATGGGTGTGGATCAAGAAATGGACTTCCGGTAGTCTTCCCATGCTCTCTAAGGTCTTAAGAGTGTATACATGGGACTTATTACTTAATGCATGAACTAAGATAGGGGGTCTTCCTATTAATAAGGCTGCCATGGGAGACTTACTCTAAGGCTAGTAGTTGGACTAAAGGCAAGTAAGAGGTATAGCTTATGGAAACAACTAGTTGTTTGTCCCCATCCTCATAAGGTAAAGAAATTAGCTTTAACAATGACGAATAAAGTTAAAGCCAATTAATTGAACTGGACTAGCCAGCTCAGACCATCCTATGAAAACTGAAGTCGACAAGGGTTGTTGGTTGGTGGGTTAGTCAGGTGGGAAGACGTTCAATAGAATAAGCTGGACACAAGGGCTGGGAGGAAGGCTAGGTTGAGAGTTAGAGAGGGCGGGTGAAAGGAAAGGCAGATGGAAGGTAGGTGAAAGGAAGAAGATCTGGTCAAAGCAGGCTGGATAAAGAGAGAGAAGGAACAAAAAGGTATAGATCAGCGAGCGGTAAGTCTTCACTGTATTAGAATAAGGATAGGGAAATGAAATTGGAGCCTTTTGCTCTTCAAGAGAGACCTCCAAAGGCCGGGAAGTCTGGGGGAAGTATAATAGGTCTGGGACGATCGAAAGGAAGGTAAAGAGACTAGGGCAGCAAGAGGGGGAGATCTAAGCAATATAGAGATCAGGTCGAAGGCAGTCAGTGTCAGTCAGGGTTGGGCTTTTTCACCTATTTTATTGTTATGCTTGTGTTTTCACCTCATTTCTTGTTATGACTAAGTGGAAATGGAAGGGAGAGAAATCAAGAAATAAAGAAAGTATCTACCTACGGTGACTCAGACTTAAGCTAGAGCTAGTGAGAGAGCTTCAATCAAACTTAGTCGGCACTAAAGAGAAAGGGTGAGGAGTGAGAGAGAGAGATCATCACTATTAAATTGAAATCTAGATAATAACACTGCACTAATGTGAATCTGAACTACAGCTACTAGACTAGGGGTGGTTCCGTGTGCTGAAATGATTTGAAGGCTCATTGAGCACACAAATGTATACTCAAATAAAATAAGAAATGATGAAGGCAAGTGCATAGCTTCATTCATGCCCAGTGATCTGGAGATGTGCTACAAATTTCCCAGAGTAGAGCTGCACCTGACCAATGAATGGGTGAGGGAGTTTGTCCGGAATAAAGAATACCACATTATCATCAGCGAGTGGTATGATGAGGGTAATACTTTCAAAGCTAAATACACATGGTCATATCCTACCACAAGCCTAAAATAACCATACATGTATGCAGTTCGATTGATGAGCAGACGGTACAGGGAAAAGGGATCTACACACCTGAAGGAAGCATGGGTACCACTCATTTACACCATGACAAAAGAGGGAAGAGTTTTCAACTGGGTGGGCGTCTTGTCCCTGACACTTTCTGATGCAATTGGTCGGGCTAAATACCATGCACCAAATGTGGAACCAGAATTTTATATGTCCTCTTTTATCTTATATATTTTGTGTGCAAAAATAGGAAAAAAAATCCCCATGAAGGAACTAGTATAATAGCCCTCATCGGGAAGGTGAGGAGTGATGGTAAGAAAGGAGGACCTGAGAGGGGTCAAAAGGGTAAGAAGGAAGAATCAAGTTCTTCAAATCATGGGAAGAAAGACTTGAATCATGTATGATTCTTCAAGTGCCACAAGAGGGGCTGCATCCAAGTGTCCTTAAAAGAAGAAAGCAAAGGGCAAGCAGTGGTAAAAGCTATTGACAAGGAGTGCAGAAGCCTCTGCCAGAGAGGATGAGTTAGCATCCAAACTTGAAACTGTTTTCTCCATGGTTTCATGCCTTTCCATTAACACCATTTCTACTGTAGGGTGGTATGTGCACAACGGAGCATCCATACACATGACCTTCAACAAGAAGGCTTTCAACAAGCTTTAAGAACGAGAAGATGGCATACAAGTGGAGTTGGGTAATGATGCCATTTATCCAGTAACCAGAATGGGTTCTGTTTCCTACCCATGCCCTCAAGTGATGTTCTAGAGTTACTAATTGTATGTTCTTGGTTTGACTACGAATCTTCTTTCAATTTCAGACATGACATGTATGAAGTCTGTGGTTCAGTTTGATGATCAGCAAATCACTATTAGAAATTGCAGCCATGATCACAGTAAAGTTGTGGCCAAAAGAGTGTTATAAGATGGCCTTTACAAGTTGCTTGTTGTTCCAATGAAGCATGATGCTTTAGTGCATGATAGCAACAAGCTGTGCAAGATGTGGCACAAGCGATTTGGGAACCTACACTATGGAGCACTTCCTCTCTTAAAGGATATGGTGCAAGGATTGCCAAACTTTAGATCAAGAAGATTAGAGCGTGTTGGGGATGTGCACTCAACAAGCATGCAAACACTGCTTTCCAAATAGCAAACATAGGTCAAGAGAGATTCTTAATCTGATCCATTCATATGTGTGTGCACCGATGTCATCATCTTCACAGAGAAGTAGTTTGCACTATGTTTCCTTTATTGATGATTCCTCAAGAACGACCTAGATTTACACTATGAAGACTAAAGACAAAGTTTTCATAAAATACAAAGAGTTTAAACCTTTTGTTGAGAATGAGAGAGGTAGAAAGAGAAAGGTGCTTCTGTCTCACAATGGAGGAGAGTACACCTCCAAGGACTTTGACGCCTTTTGCAGGGATGTAGGGATGCAAGGATTAAGAAGGTGCTAACTGTACCATACAACCTACAGCAAAATGGGGTTGTAGAGAGGAAGAGGTCTATCATTGAGATAGCGAAAGCAATGGTCCACAACAAGGATTTGTCCATGTGTCTTTGGAAAAAATAATGCAAAATAGCTATCTACATTTTGAATATCCTCACAGGATATTGAAGGACAAGACACTAGAAGAAGCCTTTACTGGTGAGAAGCCTCAGGTATCACACTTTCATGTATTTGGTTGTCCTATTATTTTCTTTTCCTGATGATAAGAGGATTAAACTTGAACCCTTGAGCGTTAAGGGTATTTTTGTTGGTTACAGTGAAACCTCCAAGGCTTACCGGATTTACATTCCAACCCAAAGGAAGAAAGTGGTAAGCAGAGATGTTAAATTTGATGAGGATGCATGGTCCTCTACATCTAAGGAGCCTCCCACAAAGGTTGAGGAGGGAGAAAAGCTTTTTTTCAAAATGTTTATCTGCAAATAAAAGCCAAATCAGATTAAGATCGACAAGGTTCTAGTGAAGGAACAGTGGCCTCTTTACAGTATAGTTTATCCAAGAAACCTAGATGCTTTACCCAGACTTTGTCGAAAGCACAAGAACAAGTGGGAGCACCAAAATATTCCTTTTGGGTGAGTAACCCCCCTAAAAAGTTTCCTATGTATGCTACACTAATGTCTTATGTCATTGATACAGAGCCTTCTAGCTTTGAGGAGGCATTCGTTGGACGGGTATGGCGGGATGCCATGACTAAGGAGTATAACTCCAACCTGAAGAATGATGTTTGGGAGATTGTTCCAAGAGCTATTCAGAAATTTGTGATAAATTCCAGATGGTTGTTCAAAATAAAGCATGTGGTTAATGGAAGCAAAGAGAAGTACAAGGTTAGATTCATAACTAGAGGACTATCCCAAAAAGAGGGAGTTTACTATAAGGATAATTCTGCTCATGTTGCAAGGTATACTTCTATCAAAGTCCTCATGTCTATTACATCATGTTTTGGTTGGCCTTTATACCAGATGGATATAAATACTATTTTTATTAATGGTGTGATTAAAGAAGTTATTAAGGAAGAATATATTATGCAAAAGAATATACATATATGATGCGATCGTATTCTAGCTCATTCTTACAAGGGAGGGTCGCAGCAAGGGAGATTGGGACCTAACATCTTGCATTTTTCCAAGAACAAAGCACGTCTATAGTCGAGCCTCACCAGCAGTTGATCTGGAACCCTTCCATTATAATAAGACACTAATTGATATACACCATCTGATCCAATCAACACTAATCGAGCATGCGAGCACTAACCAACCAAACTCATCTAATCAACAAGCATCCATCCACCTTGTTGCTGCACCCATCCACTTGCACTCATCTTGCTATCCGAATCTCTGTCGAACGCACGCATGAGATACCACCCGTCAATCACGCTCACTACCTGCCCCACTATGTATTTCCCAGCCATTCTAGCCAGCCCCTGATATATAGTTCCTTTTCATTAAAATTAAGATTTAAGATTACAAAGGAGGAGACTCTCTTAATAAGTAGCTCTCAGCTGATGAAGTGCATCTTCTCCAGCTCTTCTTAGAAGTAGTTCTTAGTTCTACCCAGGGTTTCAAAATGTAATAATCTGTAATCTGCAAGATGAAGATGAATCAGAAACGGTTACTCCTGACGATTGTCTCCCCGAGGGGGACTACAAAGGACCCGGAGGTCCGCCCTTCATCTGCTAGTTAATAGGAGGTCTCGACTAAAAGGAGAGGCTACTTCTAAAAAAAAATATTATTCCAGTAATAATGCTTTATCTGCTCAGTCTAATCCCCCTATGCTACCTAATGCCCTATATAATAATATGGTTCTTTTTTATTTCCAATAACGCTATCGCTTATTGCTCAACCCATGTGGTTTTTCACGCTTCCGAGATGGGATATGACCACCTTTCATTGAGTGCCTGAACACCTGTATTGACTCTTGTGTCGACGAGTACCATCCATTTATAGAGTACAAGCCATGAAGTGAAAGCATAAAGTACTAGCATTGAGTACCAACATCTAAACTTACCTGGGTTGAGTTCCCGGTTAAACCTGTCATCAACTCTTGGGATCGAGTACCAACGCAGATAGTTTTGCAATAAAGAGAAATTAGCTTTATTTAAACTTGCCTTCATCTGAGTATAAAAAAAAGCCCAACCGAGCAGCCCAACCCAACTCGTTCATCCAGGAGTCATTCAAATGTTTCGTAGCAGCAGAGGTATAGTTAAAGGTATACGGAGCTGTGTTTCCTTCGAGGTTCGAGGAAGAGGTATAGTTCGAGGTAGAGGGTAGAGGTATGGCTGCTATGGGAATGACCTTAAGGCTATTACTGGTTGCACCTACTACTTGGCATACTATAGCTTCCATGCCTAGAGCTTCTTTCTAGCACTGATAATAGATCTGGCACTGATAAGTAGCTGCTGCAGTGACAATAGTTCTAGCGGTGACAAGCGCTTCTACGCAATGACTGTTTCCAGCCCAGTCGCGTATCCAAGCCACATTAAAATAGCGCAGCATACAAGTTGAGTAGCCCAGTCGAGTAGTAGCCAAGCCAAGCAGGTATCCCAGTCCAGCCCAGCTATGACTGGCATTGACTACCAGTTGGAGCAGAATCACTAGCATATCTACGTGAGATAAGACTATAGGATCGTCTCTTATTAAGGCTTCTTGCCATAAAGCAGCTTAAGGAGGCAGTCTCTAGGGCTTAAACTATAGGCGGCTCTCTATGGCTTGTATCTTAAGGCTAGAACTCTAGAATTCATCTTGTACTTACTGCTACGGAAGCTATTACCCAAGGCTAGTTTCCATGGAACTGACTCAATGCACTACCGGAAGTAGTCTTTACTCCATGGAACTCAATCAATGGACAACCAATAGTCTTTAGTGCTAGTTTACGGCTAGTACACGGGACTCAAGCAAGTTGTCTTTAGAGCTAGTAGTTACTGCTAATAGTATAATACGATTGGTCTAAGTGCTAACCTACCAACGCCCGTACAATAAAAGTAGTAAAGCTAAATGAAACAGGGCTGGTTGTAAACACGACTGTTGGTAGCAGTAGGTAAAAAAGCCATTAATCAAGTAGGCTTTCCCCCCAAAAGTTTTGTTGGAGTAGTAGGTTGGCTTGGCATCAAAGACCTCCATCCAAAAACTAAGTAGGTCTCCGCGGTAAGTGAAAGTATGATAAACAGAACAGGTCATGCACGTAAGTAAAGGTAAGGTAGGTTGAGAAAGTAAATAGTAATTTTCCAAGTGCCAACCAGAAGACGAGAGAATAAATGTCCCCCATGTGCCATATGAGAAAATGGATGGATAGACGTGTTGCTAGAGTTAGTTAACTAGCTTGTGGGTGGGGCAAGGGGACTATGTACGGTGAACGACTGCTATATGCATGCATGGAACCATGGTGGTTATGTACGGTGAACGACTGCTATGTGCATGGGACAGGGCTATTTACCGCTTCACACCAAGAGATAAAGTTACTAATGCTCGGAGAGGCAAAATTACCATGGACCTGCGTAAACGTGAGTTCTTATTACCAGCAAATGGTCTCTTAGCATGTTTTCATATGTGATCTTGACCGTGTTTTTAATGAACACGTGTATACAGGTAATAGTAAGCAAAGGTCAATGGTTTCGTTATGATTAACTGAAGAGCAAACACCATTACTTAAATAGATGTTAAAGTGATATAACTAGCTTTGTTACAAGGGCTAATACTAACATTTAAGGTTTCCATATAGCTCTTGTTTGTAATATAAGCTAAGCTCATTAGGCTCTAATCCCATTATGGTGATGTTCTAATATCATACAGAGGTTCAGCTACTAGTACTCAATGAAAAGGGTTATGCCGAGCAAGTATGAGTAATGGGAATCATACTTCCTTACCTAATAATATATTAAGCAAGGAGAGTTTTTTGGTTATCACTTGTGATTTGTATTGTGTCTTAGAGACATGATAGTTGGTGTGATACTAGCTATTATAGGATCTTGGAAGAACAATTATTTACTCTCATAACAAGGATATTGCTTATACGGATTCAAAGTAAGCATATTAGTAATAACTATTCAAATTTATTATATTCCTGGAACAAAGCTGTACTAACTACTGGACAAAGGTTATTGCTTTGAACACATAGCTTAATGGTGTTAATTACTATACCTCTTGCTTAGCTCTGACCACTGTTATGGTTTTACTTATGGATATAAAACCCATACAGCTTACTGTAATTAACAGGGATTATCTTCTAATTACAGCTAAATCAATGGAGTTTTGACTAGTTCATATATCTTATGGATCCCTATGTTCCTGCAGTTGTAAGAGCTAGTGTAATTAGTACGAGGCTTAGTACTAGTGTTAATGTGATCTATTACGGATATAGTGTGATCTCATGTATATTATTACATTACTTAAGATTACTAGTCTCATTTGTTATAAGCATATCTATTGGATTAACTAGTGTGTTTTATTACTACTTACTAGTATAAGCTCATGATCTGGGATTAGCTATCAGGTTGATTACTCTATTGCTTACTACAAGGTGCGTAGCTCTTTCCCGACAAAGGAGGGGAAGGCTCCTTCACATATGAAACTGAATATTCTGGTGGTGGGTTGCAGGAGAAAGATGACTTAAGCGGCGGGTTAGGTGAAATGAAAAAAGTAAACTGAGTACCCATAAAGATACGGGTATGCCTGCTTATACCTCAAGCTGGTGGGAACAGTAATTCTCTGTCCAAAGGTGTTGGTAGGTCAAGAGAATCTAAATCATCTTAAAGTCAATAAGTAAGATCCTGATATTACATATAGAAATAATAGAAAAAAGAAGTCTATAAAGCCTGCCCGATCGACTTGTTCACTCATTTCTTATTTCGGGCTCCGTATTCAGGCACCCAGGTGTGATATCAATCCTATGCGCAGGAAGGCCCCTTGTAAATAAGATCCCATATGAAACTAGATCAGGTGAGGGGAGGCAGGCACCAGGTCGGGTTGGTCCGATCGATCCCCAAACCTTATTATATGTAATTATATATATATATATAAGACCTCGTTTATCTGAGTTCGGGGGCATAATCTCATCCACCAAGGTATTGAACTCGCATTTTTCATTAGGCAACTCGATTCATTCATAATTGTCCCTTCGCCTTTCTTTGGCCTGGGTGCCAGAAGAAATCCAGCGGTATCAATAAATAGTATATAAAAAGGTGCATAGCTCTTTCCCGACAAAGGAGGGGAAGGCCCACTCCGATCTAATATAATAATTTTGGTAATATAATAATTTTGGGGAGTAGGTCCGCATCAATAGGGCAGTTCGGCCGATCCAACTCCTACTGGTGGTTCCTGTGGCACTTCAATTAATCGGCTTCATAAAGTAAGACAACTCAACTGAATGATTGATTCCCCGAGTTATAAGATCTAATAAGTCTGGCATTAGAATAGATGGTTAATGCCCCACGGACTGGTACACCTGTAGCCAAAGATAGAACACAAGGTGGGTCAGGGGTCTGTATGCAGGCTGTCCCTGTGATCTGACCAGTGAATAATCGAGGATGGAATGGAATTCATTATCTGAACCAGAAATAGACTACAGGGTTTACGCATGGGGTGCTAGCTGCTTTTACGAGAGAGAAAGCGCAGCTATGTTAGCCTTACTTTACCTCATATTTCTTCCCTCCTTCAAAGGTCACTCACTCACTTGCTTCTGGAAGGACCTAATAAAACAAAGTTTCTGGGCGTACCCTCTGGTATGCTCTTTCGGCCGGTAGTGCCTAATAAAACAAAGCTTCTTGGGCTTCTTTCTGGGAGTCCCTATTTGCACAATGGGTAGCGGACGGCAGGGAAAAACTAAATCAAGCGGATATTATCCTTAGCAGCCGACGGTAGCGTGAAAGAATATATAAATCTGAGCGAGCCCCAAAACCAACCCATCGCAGTTAGCCAGCCTACACGCTAACCTTATTCTGTGCGCAATCCAGGAAAGGCAGCAATATTATTGAGTGCATCCATTCCTTCCCCTCCTTTGTCGGGAAAGAGCTATGCACCTTAATTACCCCAGCAATGGGAGCCAGCAAGCTTCGTCGCAGCAATAGTTTTAAACGTTGTAAAATAAATATTTGCCTGCAATAGAACGTCACTTTACAATACATTTGGATACCAACCCTTATGTTTCATATAAACTGTATTTCTGTCATAGTAAAACTCTCCTTTTCCGTCAATAGGTTAAGGTAGTGGGCTTATAAGTTCTTTTGAGGTCCTGGGTAAACCCATCCGGGCATCCCAGGGCTATCCATTCCAGCTAGCAAGCGCGCGTCTCATCAATAGGTGTAAACATATTTGCATTCCATTCCTCTCCTTTTAGTCGAGACCTCCTTCCGTCGGACCTCGAAAATAAAAATGTAACCTTCAATGCCAGGTTGGGGGTAACTAGGCAGTATTTAGTTAATGCATGTAGCCTTCGGGCATGGGTGAGTTAGAAAAACAATCTGTTGGTTGGTAGCAAGGCAGTATAAGAAAGGGTAAGGGGTTAAGGGACTAACTCCAGAAGATTGGGGCTGTAGCAGCATGAACCATTGGGGCTCTAGGAACAAAAACATAGGGGCTCTACGCAGGTGGGTGGTATAAGGTGGTAAGGTAAGGTTTAATGAACCGAATGGCTATTCCCACTCCCCCATCGCCTATTAGCTCTCCGCCATCCGGTGCTCCTGGTCTTAAAGCCCTACCTTGTAAGCATGCGGTTGCTAGGGCTGTAAATAGAAAGTTCTTTCAGGCAGGTGGATTGGCTAAAGCAAGGGAAGGGTCTGATCGCCATACTCAACTGATATGCCTTCCTGGGTAAATATGGATATACTAGGGTTATTATTCTGGAATGCCCGATTATCCAAGGTCTAAGGTTAGGTTTGGTTTGGTTTCCGGCATTCAAATAAAGTAAAGGGAGTGTGTGATAGCATGTGCCGCTGCCAACTTGGGTATGAAAAAAACCTTATGGGGGTTACTTTGGGTGATTCCATGCCATGCTCCTAGGTTTCAGGCGTGAGTAGACGGGTGTTCCTGGCCTGGGTCGGTTGGTTCATGTATTATATATGTAATAACGCAAATTTGAAAACCACAAAAATATGTGAAGTATATGTTGTAAAGCCGGATCGGCCTGTTAACAAATTGATTGGTGATTCCGGGCTCCGGCACCTACCAGGTTGGGGGCTACAAGGACTCTCTCGGTTCAAGTGAATTTGAAAAAGCATATGAGAGTGGGTGTTTCCTATAATAAAACCCTTCCCCTCGTGCCTCGGGAAAGTCCCTTTGAGGGCAAGGGTGAAACTGCCGTTTATGTAGTTCCTTAGATGCTGTAGCTCAGTGGGATCACAAAGGCTCTCCTACTTTTGAAGATAAGATGGTTATTTTGAGCAACTGCTATTTTTAGTAGTATGGTGGTGCATACGGGCCTTAGCACGGTCATATTTATCCTTGTCATCTTGGGTTTCAAGTTTGCTTTTTGGTGAGTTGGGGTTTTCTCAAAAATGTTTGAGTCATCATCAGGTCTATTTTAGCAGGTGACATGTGGCGCGTGTGCATGATGCTATGTGGCATCTCAAGTTGGAGATTGGGTTGTTTATCAATCATCAAATATTATTGCTCCAGATCCCTGCCTTCCCTCATGGCAAAGACTCCCTATTTGAGAATTCCTCTCCTCGTTCTAGGGCCCCCGCAGCACATCCTTATTTATCCAAGGCTCGTCCCATACCACTCAGAAAAACTATATACTTGGTCTAACAACCTTTGTTCCCAACTTCGTCAAGATTAAAGTAAGCTTCCTAAACTGTGAAGCCCACCCTTCACCCGCCGTCGACTTGTCGCCCCCCCTCTTCATTCTCTATCCAGGGCAAGTCACCCACCTGTTTGGCTCGAGGAAAGGTTATACCTTTTCTATCAGTAGAGGGTTGCTGCTAGGAGCGACCTTCCTCTTCGATATTCACGGGAGACTGCAGCTGGGGCAGGAGTCTTATGAGCGGAGGTAAAAGCCATTTTCCGTTACCATATCTTATTCTATATAATACTTATACTTCGCTTTTCTAGGAATTCACGAGGCTTTTCCATTCATAAGGCGCTTGGTTCTACCTTTGACTATATAAGATATAAGAAGGATAACCTTTTGTAGTAACAAAGTTGAGCTATTTGAAAAGGCAAAGTGAAGTTCTCGTTCTTGTATAAAAATAGATGTCAACCGCTTAAACTACCTCTTTTTATTCTAGACTTCTACATCCAATTTCACAAGTAAATAGTCAGCTTCTATTTTACTAACTAATTAGTTAGTAATCTTACCGGAATTTGGAAAGGCTTTGAAAAGGGCGCCTACTGGCATGGAATTATAGACCGGAAATTCACCTCAATGATGGCATCATCACCTCTACCAGATGAAACATGAGTAGTATAAATGACCTCGAGTGCGATAATATTTTATCTAATTGTTGAGAATGTTTACGCTTCGATAAATTCATTTAAGATCCGAGCTACAGGTGCTTCAAATGGATCCGAAGCTAGAACTGGATAATCTACGACTGATGCTATGGGTATTTATCTGGACCTAGCACTAGGACTGGCTATGGCTTAGGATGGCTTTCGGAAACCCCATTTATTCTTATTTTCATGCATGGTCCCTATACTACTTAAGCTTCTCCTATTATTATTGAAAGGTAGTTGAACCTATTTCTTAACTTGAAGAAACATAATATCTGGGGCCAATGCCATTGCCCAGACTATCCATGACCAATAGATATTCTTTACTGCATTAGATAGCCAGGTTAAAAAACAACATCAAGGAAACGAATGAGGAGTATGATCATCGATAGCCGCTAGCTTAAAATGCCCCTATTATTAGAACTTCCGCCCCTTATCATTTGAGTAAAGGGTGTTGTGGGGGCAGTTCGAATGAAGCAAGCCAGGGAACTGTATCTATATAGGTGGCTATTAGGGTGAAGAAGGAGTATACCCCGGGCCTTTGCCCGTAGCTAGAGGCACACTATCTCCCTACCTTAACTCACCTACCTACAGTTTGTTGGTACTTCTATTTTCATCCATATAGTGTCTTAA
>Ga0233330_1000003_pt1 | contig 26477 bp, 19 predicted proteins | sample GEONDECOMP201_FD_180703 | JGI IMG/M metagenome (GOLD analysis project Ga0233330, IMG submission 180703) | Leaf litter microbial communities from Shasta-Trinity National Forest, California, United States - GEON-DECOMP-201 | ecosystem: Environmental > Terrestrial > Plant litter > Unclassified... | reverse complement strand
TTTTAGCTAAGGACCAAAGTCCATTGTCTCGAGTTTGCAAGAATTAATACGGGCTATAGATAGATACGGGTAGCAAGATTGATATGGGTCTCTATCAATCAATCAGATTACAGCGGGTCTCCGGTTATTCTCCGCTTAAAAATGATGGAGATGCTTCGCGAGACAAGAGAAGCACTGGCCTAGCTGCACCTTCTAACTCTAACTAACTGTATACTATGACAAGCAACTATGAAACCTGACATCGAATCCTGTATGACTACTGGACACGTACTATAGCTTCAAGCAATGAGACTGTAAAAAGCAGCACTGGCAAGTACTTTCTATCTGCGCCGACCATAGCTTCATCTGCACCTACTATAGTTTATTGCTACACCTTCTAGCTAATACTGGTTCCTGATCGACTAGCGGCTGCTATTGGCAATGAGAACCTAAAATTACTTTAGAGTCTCGGCCAGTACTCCCAGGCCTCCTTCATGTCTATTCGCACCTCCTGTGAATAAGACTGGCTCTAACTAACCACTTGCTGCAATTGTTTTCACTATCTATTCCTGTTTCCAGCCCGCCCAACCACGAGGTAAGGAAGCCCCAAGGGGAAGCGCCGCCCTTCTTTCATGCCTCAATGGGGATCCAGGCTCCAACACTATATTTATTATTGGCAAATGCAATCTATGAGAATATGGTTTCAAGGTCCTATAAGCATTTTACCCTCTAGATCTCTTATTGGTGAATGCTATATAATATCCCTCTATATACCTTTTTGAACAATGCAATTGGGTAAGCTTTCACTAATGATATGTATTTTTAACTAAGCCCAGGAGCCTTTAAAGAAGTATAGCCAAGTCTCTTAGCAAAGAATAAGAGTTGATTTACGCCCGGTTCCATGGGGAAACAAGCAGCCTTTTCAAATCTCTAGCGGATTGAAAGATTTAATTTCAGAATGCATTCTTCTATAAGGTCTATAAGCTTGCCTTCTTGGTCCCATTGGAAACAAGCCTAAATATTCAGTGAAGTTTCTCTTAGTCCATAATCACTTATTAGATCCGTGTGAAGGCCGTCAAAAGCCGTAGAGAAAGAACTACTATACAAGTAAGTTACTGGATCTGCTGCTGTTGAATAATCTACTGGATATGCCATCTTTAATTAGGCAAATTACCATCTCCACTCTTTTATTTCTTTCTGTGACCACTCTACCCTCCTTACTATACTATAGGCATAGGCTACCTTTTTATATGTGAATTTACCATCAATGAGACTAGGCTGCTCTCATGCTCGTGATCCGAATAGACATGCCATCTTTTGTCACTTAATTTCCCATCTTCATGGGCTGCTACCTTAAAGTGACCACGTCTGAAAGTCTCGCCCTTCATAGGGCGAGGATGGCTTTGCTTTCTTTATTTACCACTTACAATAAGCCACCCCTGCTATCTTTACTTATAACTGTTGCCTCAACCTACTTAGTGATGGAGGGAGTGCTTTATCCCTTGCTTCAGGCAATAATCTTTGTTAGTGAGTGGTACTTTAGCTTTCTAGGGGGTTAAACACTAGTTATGAATTCAGACAGCAGGAACGAAGTTATGCTTCTTACTTGCTTTAACTTCAGTGTTTACCTAACTGGAATGGCTAGTGCTCGGTGAGCTTAATAAATGGAATGAAAAAAATGTATATGTTCCCAGTGGTTATTCCCTTCCTCGCCCTTTTGCATTCAATACTACCTGAACCTTTCTCTGCCTACTTTATGAACGGAAGTGGAGTGGGTTCACAGGAAAGGAACAACCACCATGGGTTGGATCGTCGGAACTGCTTTATTAATTAACTACTGCATTAATACTTAGATTGGAAAGGCTAGGGTAGGCACTTACTTTTAGCTTTGCTATCACTTGTTTGGTCCGCCTACTTGCATTATTTTCTTTCTGACAACAACCAACAACCTGGCTCTCTTTACAAAACTTGCATATACTGCCTCAACCCCTACTTACTAATTCCCTTTTCCCACCACTTGCTTCATGAATAATCCTTTGATGAAGGCAAAAGCTGAAGGCCCTTGTTGAAGGCCCTCCCTTGTTGGTTACAGGCTTATAGTTTCCGGTTATCCCCTCGCAGAAGACTGGCTCTGGTATATTGACTATCCTCCTCCAACTCCTCAACATCAATTTCCTAAGCTCTTCAACATGTCTTTACTATGATAGATTTCCTAAGTAAGCGCGGGCCTCCTAAAATTGTATATAAAATAAGTAAGATGGCTTGTGGTAGTTTAAGCTGAGTGTGGTAGGCTTGTCTAATGTCTTCTGTCTTCTGGCTAATGGCTAATGGTGGGCTTGTCCGTTGGTTAGGCTGTGACTTTATCTCACCCCTAGTTTCCAATCCAGTGCGGTCGCTCCTGACGTGTATATAACACACATGCACAGGAGATAAGCACATGGAGCATTATAACATATATCTCATAATAATTGATTCCCTAGCGGGAATCCCGGGTGTAGATACAGGAGATAAAAAAAATAGAAATTCATGCACTAAATCCCATTCCGAATAGACCAGGTATTTTAAATATAGAATAATCCCAGCAGCAGGGCCTCCTGGTGGCATTGGAACAGGTAACATTAATTGTTCAGGTTCTCTCCATTGTAGCAATGAATAATAAATCTATATTTTATACCAGTAATACTCTCCAGATTTCATTTAATTATAATTAAATGAAAATATAATTACTAATATATTTATAAGATAACCTCAAGAAATTGTAGAACAAAATGAGGTCCGGCTCCCGGCCGGCCCCGGGAACAAATATAAATTACCCAAAATGAATGAATGTAAGATATTTCGACGTTATAACAGCTCAGTAGCGTTGGCCGATCCGACCGACATGATCGCTATATCCATGATAGTCGGCCGATCCTACATGCCATGAATGTATCACATATAGACTAGTTAAAATAACAAATAAATATGAACTATACTTATCACATATAGAAACAATTGCTATGTTCTCAATTGTTATGCCCTCCCTAGGGGGTCGAGGGGTTCTAGCATTATAAAGTAAATAGCACCTCCCTGACTAAACAACCCGTTGAGTCCATGTTCGGTTGGGGCAGGCACCACCATGCATGTTTGTTGGTGGGATAAGCTGAGCATTGACATAAGGTGGTTATTCCAGTCCCTGTGGTTGGCATAAATCTATGCCATATAGTAAGTTATATGTTCAGACCTAAAGTGGCAGGCCTCAAGTGTCAAGACCTCCTATGGTTCCAGACTTCCAGTGTCCAGGCCTATAGTAAAGACCTCTATTGGGTCGGATTGTCTCAGATTGCCCAGGTCTATTCAATAGGCCTATATTTGTGGTCCAGCGAACACACCAATATCTTAGCTCGGTAACTTCCAGCATTAGTCGGGATATGTAACAACGGTAACTCGCAGCATGCATGAGTCCGTGGGATATCTGGGTTGGGTGTTACATCCATACAGCCGATATTCGCATATCGTTTCACTTTGCCCATTTAAATAGGGGAGGTGTTTATACTTATAAACTATTATAATATGTGGCAAAATACGGGTTTATATTGACTCATCCTCCCTCCACCTCCTATATTGATTGGACTCACTTCACGATGCAATTCAACGTGTTTGTTTCTCCCATCAATGGGACTCTGCTATTAAACATTTTATATATCAATTTATTTGAACTCACTCTGCAAGTCTCAACACGTCCAACATTGTATATCAACGTAAGTAAGTATATCGTAGGTGATGCATCTATGGCTCCTGGTTATTTTTATCTACTGAATGAAATTGATTATGTTCACCACGTTCCCAACAGACGAGATTGATAAAAAGCCTATCTGACAGGTTCAGGGCAGGCACAAAGTCTTTAGTTTATCTAGGAGTATTTGGCGATGTTGGTACTCAATGATTCCGGTACTCCATACCCGTAAATACAGGTTTTATTCATCGATCCCAAGAGTAGATAGATCCCAGTCAGAGCGTTTAGTATCCCCCAGCAATCGACGACATTTGCCATCTACAATATATAAAGTTGTATGAGGGCCTATTAAAGTAAATAGCAGTAAATATAAAATCCATATGAAAAATGGCATTTACGGAGGTTTCACTCGTGTTTGTTAGTTGGATAGCTTAAGAACGATAAGGCACGATGATGAGGTTAAACCAAATTCCTTGCTCACAGGTTTATCTCCCTATCCTCTATTTTAGGGCTACTACCCCACCCACCTTTAGTAAGTTATCGACCCTACCTGCCTGCCTCCTTAACATAGGCTTTAAATAGTTAAAATACCAGTGTTAAGGCGTCTAATATAACCAATAGGTAATCTCTTATTGGATAGCAGCTGGTTGAATAGCTAACAGATATAACAGAGACCCGTGAGCATAACATAGCTTATTGGGACCAGCCATGCGTGTGTAAATCGAACAGGTGTAATAGCGACCCGTGGGCAGAACATAGTTCTTTTGGGAGCTGGGTTATGAGAGAACTTCAGGCTGGCAGTAAGGAACAGGGCTGTAGGCGAAACTTAGTGCTATTGGAACTGATTCGATAACCGTGGGCCCCTTTAAATGGTAACAGAGCAGATGGTGTAACTTCGGGAAGTAGTAAACAGGCAGGATGATAATATAATATACAAATCGATTAATTTTATAATTACCATAGCCTTCATAGAATGGTTCCATCAAAGCCTCCCTGGTCCAATTGGTTTTATCCCACCCGGTCCCATTGGCTATGGTTAGAGATAAACCTGTCTAGCTCAAACTTACTCAATCAAAAGTGAGGACGGAGGGAAGATGGGATATGTTATGCCCACCCACCAAAGCGTGTAATAAATAATAAGTAAGGCAGGAAATAGTAAATGAAACAGGGAGTTTCCACGTATTATCTGAGGTTTGTTCCTTTCCTGTGCCACTTCCATAAGCATCTAAAGGAAAGGTCCTAGCATTCTGAATTTATAGTATCTGGGAGCCCGTCCCGAAAAGCTAAATAATGGTACCCGCATTCCTTCCTGCCTGAAGCACTAGGCTAGGTTGGGGCATCATCAGTAAGTTGGGTAAATGAATATTAAATAGGTAACTAGTATAGGTGGGTTGGGTATAACAGGGTGTTTTTAAACACAAAAGTGGGGTAAAGAGAAATAGTCAGAATGTCTTGCCTTGCCTAGCCTACCTCCTAAGAATCTGTCCTTTCAGCAAGTGTTGAAGCCCGCTCGTACAATGATGCTTGAAGCCCTTTCATCCGATCATCTAATGCTCTCAGTTTAGGGCGCATTACACAGTATAGTCTAAGTGAGGCAGGCAGTATCTATCTATAGGTAGTTAAAGAGAAGAGGTGGTAAGTAACAAGTACTAACATGATTTCATCTCTAGCAATAATGAAAGCATCTCCTAGCAATGGTGTCTGAAGGCCAGTCCAACCAATGCTCTTGCTCTCTGTTGAGCCCATCCTTCCATCTGATCAAACGCTTGCTGTAAGTTTGTTTGTGGCATCAGTAGGTTAAGCGAGGGAGTAAATCTAAGTGGGTTAATAGAACAGGTTGGTATATAACAGTAACACATAAGTAATGCCAGTAGGCTTCATAAAGTAAATAGCAATATTAGGCCCACCCAAGCAAGGCCTTCCTTCAAAGATAAGGGATCTGGCTGTATGAAACCCTCACTGTCAGGGTCTTACGTATTGGGGCACCTACCAGGTTTATTTGGGGGTGATAATCCTAGAAATAAGAAGGTTATCAAGAATAGTCCCACCCAGTTGGATATTCAACTGAAGTTTGTTCGGTGACAAGGACCTATATTATTTACCAGGTGGTGTGCTCTTTGACAGGAGGCCTGGACAAAACCACCCACTAAGGCGTAACCGTGTTCCCTGACCGGTCCTAACTGTCCCCGTTAGAATCCGATGTCCTCTGACCGGTAGCATCCCTGACCAGACAATTATACCTATACCGTTCAAACCCAATAGAACCCAATCCCCTCTGACCGGTGCCTGGCCTAAAGTCAAAGACCGAACCAATCCAGCTGAGATAAGACCAGCCGAGATGCCTGTACAAGACCACCAATACCGGTAACCATTCATTCCCAGCAGCAGCATCATTCGGAATGGTCATTCGTACACGTTCATTGCAATCAGCATCAGTCGAAACGGTCAGTTGCACACGGTCATCCCCAGCAGCATAATAATAAGAGGATTCAGTTATCAATCCAATATCCAGCTCAATCAATATGCTCATAAGGTAACAAGTTGAACACCCTCCCTCTCCTCATCTGTTGTAAACTGGGAAGGGGTTACATTGTTTGGCAAAGTGGTTGGTTGCCTCTTTTTGTGGGGGGGGCAGCGGGCTCTAATAAATATAAAAATCACTGGGATCACCACGGAGGGTGAACTGTGTATGTGCTCCTTCTGTCCAATCTAACTACCTTCTTCCTCTCCAACCACCTCCTTCCGTCCGTGGGACCACCTATTAGATATATGTTCTCAATCGATCAATCAAAGAACGTGTCTGTTGGATAAATAAAGGCACTGAACCTCAAAGCGAAAGATTCAATGCAACCCCTAATCATATATAAACTCCCTGCTATTGCCTATGTTTATCTTATTTAGTGCATATGTGACCGTGTGAATATGATGAACAAAGGGGTAATAAAATACATTTGCTATAATAAGGAACGGCATTAGTAAAAGTAATAAATCTTATTATTCGAAGTTCCTAACGACAAAGATACAGCTCTACTATGAGCTAGTGATATAACACGGTAATTATTAGTGTATATTAAAGCTATACCAATTAATCCAATATGATAAACATAGTCATTACTAAGATTCCCTATTTATTATTACTGTTAGCCTTACTACAAGCTATACTACTTTACTCGCTTTAGTCCACATGCGATATTCTTAGCTTTATATTAGTAGGCCCTATGGACTGGGCTAGCTCTAGTCCCTAGTCTCATGGAGGAAGGTCACTTGCTTACGGTATGTACTAATAGCCTTAGTCCGGTAGTCTTATTCCTTTAGTCCCTTAGTCTTAGCCCTATGGACTAGTTCTAGTCTTAGCAGTAGTTCCATGGAGTTCAAGCCGGACTATTAGCCCCCACCCAATAAAGACTTAGCTCCATGCACTATGGACTGCCATATGGTATTAGCCTTAGTAAGGTCCATTGAAAGCCATTAAGGTAGGGTAATAAATTAGCTTTCTTTCAACCTCTCTTTATCTGTTCAGAAGCTGTATAACGACTAGCTCTACTCTCGTGCGCCTCTCTGTAGTGCTCTAAGTACTAGTAGTTAAATCAGACTATTTATATTAACCCACTAACTTACTAATAAACCAACTCTTAAGCTCACAATATAACCATCCCACAGGCTCATAAGCTAACCCTTTTCCTCACAACCCCCAAGGACTCTTATACAATGACAAATAATTAAGGACTGTATCAATCCATTTACAAGTAGTTAAGGTTTACTGTATCGATGATCCATTACCCTAGTAGGCTAATAAATAAATTTATTAACCCTAGCCATTTGTAGCCGCCGATACCACATTTCCTTGTGCTCTGCCGCTTCTGTGTACTGATCTATATACTCCCGACGCACTCTCAACCCTCCTTCCGCAGCTTACCAAAAACGAAGGGGCCAACACATTACCTACTAAACTACCTTTTAAAGGAGTGGCACAGAGCTCCTTCATGATGCCGAAACATAGGCTTTCTTCAGGCGAGCGCCATTCCCCCCAGGTTTAAAAACACCATATAGCTGGGCTAAGCGGACTGCACCTGAGTCTCTGATTTCCGCAACTCAAAATGGTCCCAGCCAGAGATTTGTAGCTTCCCAGAATTCTTTAAAAGTACTTGCTATTATATAACAGGACTAGATCAACTTTACAAAAGACTTGGTCTTTATATGAGATAATGCCATGCTTTCTGCCTAGCTTTCTCCACAGATTATTGATTCAATTCATTAATAAAAACCTGGCGAGCGAGGGATCCCCGATAAAGCCAAGCCCCCTAAGGATTACACAGTAACTAATACATCAGTCTAACGGGCGAAATCGCGTAGAAAATAACATACCCCTCCCTATCTATAAAGGAAAGTTGATGATAAGGGTCAGGGATATAAGGGATAACCCTGATCATTTATATTCATTGATTAAGTGGTAGCGTAGCTGTTATTCCCTTTAGATGGCTCCCGTCTCCGCGATCAGCTTGCTTGTTGGTCTGTCGTCCTACTCATTATAGTCCTCCAAAAGCATTTTGTCGGAATACGTCCTGTCTCTTCACCCTAGTAGTCCTATTATCAATTGCGCCCTATCTAAAATGTGCTACTTCGCTCGTCTGGCAATTCCGGCTCGGCAGAGGGTTACGCTCGAAAGCATCCGGTTCAATCCCTATAACCATAAACGGCATCTAGTTATTCCCCGCGATGTCGTCGGGTACTATGGACTTCCCCGCCGTACTCCTACTCCCTACATTCTTGGATGACCTTTCTCCACCTTACAGCGTAATTACATATATTAATTATTACATTTTCAGGCAATGATCGTAGTTCCGGTCGATCCAAAAAGCCAGCCCTCCAACCCCGATTTTACTAATCAAAGATTGGTGTTTGGGAGTTCCGTAAGGTATTATGCTTCTGGGTTCCCTAACTAACTTTTGTAAATAGGTAACTCGATGACTTAAATAATTCCCTCCCCTTTTGTTCCTGGTCGTTCAGCGTGCTATCCATTCTTTCTTCCTTTCTGCTTGTCCGGTGGCGCAGTTGCTTTTCCCCGTTCCTCTGGCCGGTTGATCTTGTTCCTGTTGTTATCCTTGTTGTTGCGCTCTTCGTGGTCGTCGTAGGGTGCTGGCTTCGTCGGGTTCGGTGCGTGCGTGAGGGGTGGGATGTCCAGCCAGGCCATAGGTTGTTGGTTTGGGTCAAAGGCCAATGGGTTATTCAATTTCGAGGGAACAACCAACAGATAGCTACCACGGTTACAAGGCAAGTATTGAGATAAATAATCTCTATTGGCATTTTCCCACTCTGAAAACACGATTAGTGACGTTTGACTTTGAAAGAATGGAATTTGACAACGTTCACATCAATGGCTGGAGATGGCCTCGCTAGGTAGGATTGCTGCGATTGCTGACTGGTGAGCAGGCTAGCTGGGAGGGATGAAATGGGATGGGATGGGCTTGCCTTGTTGGCTTGGCTTGACTGGACGACTTAGCTTAGATGGCTATGATCGCGGAGATCTCTTGCTTAATAAACTCCGAGGTAATAATAGCTTCTTGAAACCCAAGCAAAGTCCGAAGTTTAACAAACTTTGCTTTTGTTAATGGCTTAGTAAAAATATAAGCAATTTTATAATCTGTCTTGCAATAAATAAGAGACACCACTTTATCCTATATCCACTGTCTGAGGTAGTGCGCATGAAGCTCAACATGCTTTATCTTACTGTGTAACCGGGTTATGAGCCACTTGTATTGCACTTTGATTGTAACAATACACTGTAGTGGAATTTATGTGAGGGAATCTAAGCTCACTCATCGGGGTGCTAATCCATATTGCCTCAGTTCCAGCATTCACTGCTTTGTATTTAGCTTCAACGGTAGATAAAGAAACAAATTTTTCTATCTTTACACGACTAAACAATTGGACTAGATCCAAGATGAAACACATATCCAGAAGTTTACTTCCGGTCTTCCATATCACCAACCCAATCAGACTCTGTGTATTTGACCCATTGATTTGAATGTATGCTCAAATACTTAATGCCAAGCTGATATGTGCCTTTAATATACTAAACAATCCTCTTTGCGGCCGTCTATAAGGGGCTCTTCTTTGGATCTTGCATGAACCTAGAGACAGAACTAACAACAAAGACAATATCAGGTCTACTATGAGTTAAATAAATAAGACTGCCAACAAGTTACCTGTACATAGTAGCATCGATCTTCGGAGAATCACAATCCTTAGTCAATTTCACTCTAGACTGAAAAGGAGTAGAACAAGGCTTACAATCTTCCATAGAAAGCCATATTGTTAGTTGATTCTCCATCAAAACTTTGACTAGGAGTTAATTCAACAACCCTACTTGAGTCGGGAGTTGCTCTAGTCATTTCAAAGATCGCGCTAGCCGATTCCGAAATCTGCAGACTTTCAACTTAATCAGAACTCAAAACATCATAAGAGGATGTTAACAAAGTAGCACCATAAATATGCTCATTAAATAGAACTTCTTTTCCACTGATCACTTCTTTTTTGATTGGATCAAAAAATATGTAGGCTTTTTATTATTCGTAATAACCCACCATGATGCAAGAATGACTCTTGGGGTATAACTTCTTCCGCTTGTCATTTGGAATATGAACCCAAGCTATGCATCCAAAGGTTCTGAGATGTCTGACTAATGGTTTCCTTCCACTCCATTTTGAAAGAGGAGTAACATCCCATATTGTGCGAGTCGGAACCCTGTTCAGAAGAGAATTTTAGCAATAAAGATTTCAATGAAACGACGATAATATCCTGCATGCCCTAATAAACTATGGACATATTTCTGAGTTGTGGGAATTGGGAGCTTTTCAATTACCTCTATCTTGGCTGGGTTTACCTTGATACTTGTAAGAGAGATATGATGTCCAAGAACAATCCCTTCTATTAGCAACATATGACACTTCTCATTACTGAGAGAAAGGTTTGTTTCTTGACTTCTTGTGAGAACCTTCTCAAGGTTATCCATTGCTTATTCTAAAGTATTGCCATACACAGTCAAATCATCCATATATACCTCAACATAATCATGGATCAAATCAGAAAAGAGGAACTTACTGTACGGACTACAGCTAGTCTTTATGGCTAGTAGTGTATGGCTTTCACTCGGCTTAAACTATAAGTATAAAGTGCTAGTAGTGTACAGCTTAAGGCAAGTCTCTATGGAACCTACACTACAGACTACAGTTAGTACTAAAGCAAGTGTCTCTTAAGGCTAGTACTTACACTACAGCTTTACTATATGGACCTCATGGCTAGTACTAAGGCTAGTGTCTATGGTGCTAGTACTTATTGCATATGGAGCTTACTAAGGCTAGTAGTACTTATTACCTTAAAGTCTATATGGCTAGTACTAAGGCAAGTAGTACCTTACCCTATGGAACTTAAGGCTATACCTTATGAATTCTTATTTATACCCACTAGGAAGGGTACCCACTTGACCTATTATTATTGTTCTCGCTGAGGAGCCAATACGATTCATCAATTAGAACCTGCCTTTCAGTTAATGCCTGCTACCCACCTGAAGAAATAGCACCTGCTTTACTGTATACCACTTTAATTTATTGCTTCGATGTAATAACACTTCGGAGAAAGAAAATAGGGGTGCGGTTGCTTCCCCCCTCTAACTAATGCCGCCTATAAAGGCACTTATTTATGGTGCCAACCGATGATACGTATTCTAATGGTATGAAGTCCCCCCGTGTCTTTTGTATAAAAAATATGCCCAATAAATTTATTGGTCTAACTAATAAGCCTGTGGTATGTTATAAAACTTAACTATTGATCTTCCATAGCAATAGCAGCTGTGCACTAATTATTGATCCTTATTGATCCTTATTTCACCAAACACTCATTAATAATGCATGGAATCTACGCTCATCAAACCTCCACCACCTTCTTGCTTCTGAAAGCCTTCTTTAATCTTATTATGGCTGTTTGTTTTTACTCCTTCTATGCTAGCTTACTTTTTTCTAGCTGATGAATCTACGGCTGTTACGACCTTTTCAGCTGCTTTTCATACTCTCTCGGCTCTAGCTTTTTTTATCTTAGTGCTATTTCATTTCGCAGCTACAACCTGGACGGAATAAATGAATCTTGCTACTCTCTTGACCACCTATTTCTCTGCTGGGGAGCGGGGACTTGAACTGCCTTCTAGGATTTTATGCCAGCATTATTTGTGGCTGCTACTGCTGCTCTAGTAGGGGTGGTCTCAGTGAGCGAGATGATTGGTGCTGCTAGAATGAATCTGACCTACGGGTCCTGCCGCCAGGTGTTTGGCCTATAAATAAAGGCTAATTCGACTGGCAAGATGAAGCTTTGGATTGACTAATGAGAGCGCCTGGAAATTGAAATTATGATTTGCGAAGGAATCAAAAAGGCGCCTACAGGTATGATTCAACGAGGCTGGAAATTGGAAACAAGCACGGGTTCGAATCCCGTCTACCGCACGAGAACCTAGCTTATGACAGTCTATCAGATTCTTCCAAGATGCATCGTATATTAGCAATTGAAGCGATTACCCTAAGAAACGCGGTGACAACAAGTTTGAATCTCGTTCATCGCCCATAGGTATCACAACATAGTCGATTAGATTCTTCGGTGCATCGTATTAATACCAATTATTGTAATTCCCCTCGGTCCATGGTGAGCGACAAGGTGCCCTGGAGGCAGCGCCCGGGAGAAACGAAATGCATGCAATTACTCAGCCCAATCCAATGAACCACTCTGAAAAGGTGGACATACACGATTGTCAATTCTGAGTTCCGAATATCTCGTATATAGAGTCCGACTAATGGAACTCCTAATCCGGATCCTCTATCTCGCCCCAAAATAGAGAGATCTACGTAATTCCGACTCTCAAGAATGTCCAACTTTCTGTAAAAAGCCCAGTTAGACAGAGGCCAAATCAAGAGCTGGGTGAGATAGAAATAATCATTAGCAATTTTGATGATTGGTGGAAATACAAGCATGGAAGCGAAGATCTTTATGAATAAGATTCCGAGTGGGCCTCTACCGAATCGAAAAGGGGTTTTCGCAACGGAAGTGATGGCGTTCTCTACGATTGCTAGTAGGACTCCATCGACGATATACTGCGACCAACCGAAGGGGGTAACACCGCAGTGTAGGGAGATAGCACGGGAGGGACCAAGAGTTGATTTGATGAATTGGTTTGGGTTGGATTTGTTGGCTTGATGGATTGGTTCACTTGCTTATTGGAACAGGTTGAGTGTTGGCCTGCCCCTTCATTCAATTACAGATTCTATGCTTAGATGGTAAGTAGGAAATAGCTTATCAGTAGGAAACAGATTAAGGCCTTTATGGTCAGGGCTTTAGCAGCGTTGTAACACACCTTTCATACTTTTATTCTTATTTGACTGTAGAAGAAGCGCCCGGCGGAGGCTTGGACTGGTTGACTGCTAAGCGCGTATCCTTGGACTGTAGGAGCGCCTATCTTCCTTTCACTGGTCTATCCGCTCCGTAGCTTCGGTTGGTTAGGACGTTGGCATTAAATCTCATATACAAGCAAATGCGGATATTCTCTCCTTGAGCTGGTGCTTAAACTGGGGGATTTATTCGGTCTGTAAAGCTAGTTAGTTGCTCTAGAGCCCATCCGATACCAATCAATAAGTCCGGCAGGAATTGAGGAAATCGGTATAAATCGATTGGGAGTTCGCCTACTTATCTTCCTGCCTTAATAGTCATTTACGCCTAATAGCATTGTGAGTTCTACCAAGTCACGCTTGAAACAAAGATTGTGGTTTCCCATCTCAGGTCACAAAGTGTTGATACAGTGGGCGTAAATGGCCATATAAGAGGTTTCTATCTAATTCGCCTAGGCCTCTAACTGCCCTTCCTCACTCTTCTATGCTTCCCTGTTCCTGTAGGCAACGCGCAATAGAAGAAGGATAGGCGTCTCAGCCCACCAGCCAGCCGCATCTTGACTTCACACATCGGCGGACAAATCTTCCTTCGAAGCACTGTGATCTCATCCAAGTCATCGTCATATTCATTGTCAGATGCGGAGTCAAGACCGGACCTTACCCGGATGATAAATTAAATAGTGCACAGGTTGCGTATGCAGGATAATAATTGTGGAGTGAAAAGGTGGGAGCCGCCGGGATTGCTGCTTAGATTAATGGCTCTTGCATCGCTCGCTTTGATCACTGGCAATTGCTGGCTTTGATTCTAGCTAGCCGGAATAATTAATTGGTAGGTTCGCTCTCGATCCAAATATGATTTTTCAAGGAAGGGGGTTTATGCGATAGATAAAAAGGAAGGCCGAGAGATCCCTCTCGCACTCCCGTCCTGCCTCTCTCCTCTTGGCGATCCGGGCAATATAATGAAATCGAAAGGAGGGCATAGAAAGGGTCTTCTTTCGTGACTAAGCAACTTTGTTGAATCCCTTTTGAAAGCCGCTTTCCCACCACATTGATTTCTGTAAAATAGCTTCAGAAGGTAAAGCTTCAATCGATAAGGGCAGGGGGCATCCATCCATAAGTTTTAGGCTTAGTTGGGTTATCCAAAACAAAATAAAGTGAACTATAATGTATCTGACCAATAAAGCAATAATAAAGAGTCCCGGCAATGCCATGCAATCCAGCAATCGGGGGAGCAAGGGTAGCTAGTAAATTCCTCGGTGAGACCGTACAGCCGCACTTCGTCCCTCGAGCAAGATTAAAAAGTCATGCCCTGGATGGGTCCGTCCGGTCGATCCTAAAAACTTTGTCTAGCTACTTTTTGATACAGAAAGATCTTGTTTTGACGGGGTCGGACAGGTATATAATAAGAAAACTTTACTCTCCTCTCTCTTCTGGTGGGGAACATGACTTCTATCTTATCGGGTATCATGTGATGGTGACCTTATTTATCTCTCGGGGTTGTTGAACGGGGGTTTTAATGGGGGCCTTCTCTCATTAACTGGCGGTAAGTAATTATATCTTGTCTTGAAAAGACTCCTCCTACTTACTCCTTATCAATTGGTTGGCTCTTAGGGACTCCAGCTCCTCCTCCATCCAACTCCTCAATATTATTTACTATGCTACTAAACATTTTAAATGCTCTTCGAATTGTCAATAAACATCTAATGTGATGTGATATCAGATCTTGGTGTTACGGTTCGTTTAGCTCTTGGTGTTATGGTATTCTTTTATCGCGGGTGTATTGGTTGACTCCTTCCTTCATTCTTGCACCTCGCTCGGCTTCCTAGGGCGCATCTAAAACATATAAGCATCCCGTGTCAAGTTGGACCTGTGTAGGTTAAAAAGTGTTCAGGTAAGAGATAAGTAAAGAAGGTGGCAAGAGAGAGAGAAACAGGTATCAATTGACGGCCAGATATAAAGATCGAAGATCTCAGGGATAGAAATAGGGTAAAAATGACCCGTGTATAAAAAATCGAGAGACGGGCAGGCATAAAGAAAGAGATCGTCATTGAGTCAGGGGAGATAGGTGTAGATCAGCATTTGTGAAGTTGGCAAGTTGATCTCAGGTTAAAGGTCCAGTTTCTATTTCCCAAAACGTACCCGAAGGGAATAAAATGTGTAGGCGTCCATCCGTCGTAACTCGACCTGCCAAAGAAGCGTCCCTGCCAGTTCGTAAGGATGTATAAACCAGCTTGTTTCCAAACGTGGAAGGGTAAGGTTAATGGTAAAGCAGTATTGGGGTATGCATATTGGTTACTTAAAGCGTACCGCCGGTCCTTCCTCCCTTCCCGGGTGAGTTTACTGAGCAGGTGGCCGTGGGCTGGGAATGCTGGGGCCTTTAGCGCTAAGATAAAGTAATAATCTAATTGTAGTGGATGGCTCCATATTGGGCCTAAAGCTAGGGAATGATGGGGAATAAATATAAGTATTAAGTGAGAGAGCTAATAGATCAGTGAATGATGGGGAACTTTTCTTGTAAAATGGGGCAGTTTTATTTGGTTAGCCTATTTATCTAATTAATTTATTTTATCGACAACGACCACTCCTACCACTTTAAGGTCTGTAATGGGGGAACCAGCTACTCAATATGCCACTTTCACTAGTGGAGTCACTAAAATGTGTGAATATGCTGGTTCAACTGGTGCTTCTGGGGATGCTGGTCATCATAGTGTTTCTCCTTCAACCGCTTTTGGTAATGACCTTGGTAATGATGATCCGGAAACTGATGCTTGGAATTATACTGGAACTACTACTTCCGCTTAAACTGCTGATGATGGGAATGCTGGTCGTGATACTGCTTGTGTTGGGAATCCTTTTGATACTGGGATTGAAACTGCTTATGTAAATGCTGCCTGGAATAGTGTTTATTTGTTATAATACCCGTGCCCAACTGCTACTGGGGATGCTCTTTATACTACTGGGAGTAATTATGCCGGTCCAATCGCTTATGGGAATTACGCTGGTTAAAATGCTAATGGAACTGCTAATGGAACTGCTATGGGAACTTATGCTGGTCCTCCTTTGAAAAGATGTAGGAACCAGTTCCATTTTAGCAAGTCATGGGGGAAAGTTGATTCACCATATTTTCCCACCTTCATAGCCGAGAGCAAGGAGAATCGAAGGTTACCCATCTCAAGCAGACATTGGAGATCCATGGTGGTTACTTAATGAGCATATACATAAATCAAGTAGTTGGAATAACCACTATTGGAAACTCCATAGATAAACAAAGAAATACGTTGATATATGATGTTGCATAGAGGCGTTTACAAAGTTCATAGCGAATAAGCTATAATGTGTCTAGTTCCAAAAGAAATGGGGCGCGGTGCAACGGATGCCACATCGAACTCTACCTATACCAAATCTTATTCTCTACCTCTATCTACCTATACTCTCTACCTCGTGCAGCGAATGAATGACGGGGCTGCATGCTCTGTGAACGGCTTCACATTTCCCTAGTAATAGATTTTAGTTGGAAAATAACATGGCCATTTCAGGACTCGCATATCTAAGTTTTACTTGTTCATTTGAGGTGGTTGGGGACAATAGGAAATTATAGTAAATTATTGCCAACAATGTATGATTGATAGGCTGGTCTAGGGATGAGGGGTTCAAAAGTATAGTTCCCCTAATTAATTATATACGTGCATATGCATCCACAAAATATAAAAGCACCAGTTCAAACTCCTTAAACTTGTTCAGTACCCTTAAAATTGGCTCCTTCCCGGCCAGCATCTTAAGAATAAAATCTGTATGAGTGAACCACCTAACTAACGAAAAGGGGTTCTAGCTGCGACCTCTTATGGCGAAAAGCTCACAGAATATGTCGAACTGACTACTTCCTTTCTCTGGCGTAAAGTGTAAAATATAGTAAGCAGAAATAATACGGAAATAATATGGGACAGGAAGCATAAAAGTGTGCATTGGCAAAGCTACATCAAGCGTTTTTCAAGCAGACAAAAGAAAGCGTACATGGCCTTCAGACATAATACGGACTGACTACTTAAAGGTCATTGAATGGGGAAAAATTGAATACGGAAGCATACTATAAAGCGAACATCCTATATCGAACAGACTTATTTCCAATGTTGACCTTCCAATGGCAAAGATAAAGCGGGAATGCAAGTAATTAAAGTATTATTTGATAGGTAAAAGAATGGCGGGTTCAATAATCAAATAAATTGCATAATAAAATAGAGATAATGATCAAACAAGTTATCACACCTTAAGTAAGGGCACTTTGAAGGGGACCTAGGCCTTATATCATATTCAGCACCAACGGTTACGGCAGGCGCATTGGTCGTGGCTATAACCAATATTTCAAAATTGCCCCTCTCCTTTTAGTCGAGCGACTCCGTCCCTCATTCCCCGTTATTGAATAGTCAAATCAATACTTTTATGGGTACCGAGCATATATATCGGACACTTTAACTTGATCTTATTCTCTATGAAACATACGATGGCGGCCCTCGTACCTCGCACACTTGGGGTCGAGCGGCTTAACACACCTCGATCTCGTACCTCGCTTCTTTGTGTAAAAAGACTCTCTCCCTTTGGTCGAAGGCTCGTACCTAGCCCTAGAACATTTATATATTTTTAACTGGTGATCTCGGCAAGCATTTATACCTATTTGCTGCGTCGTCTTAGTACTTGCCTTCTTCAACACCCAGGGCCCTTGGAGTTTTTAAGTTATCTGTATATCTTTATGTTGAGTCCAACTACTAGCCTTAGTCTGTTGTGTCAATTAGCTTTATACACTGGATTAGTCTATGACTTAGTCGCATGGATGGGGACTTATTGTCATGTTCATTCAATAACATTAATAACAATGGAAGGCAATGTATGTAATCCAAACTTGCATATCTTATCTCATGATGCTCCAGAGAAGAGCATTGGCATATAGTGGATGGGCTTTACACTCTATGGCAGCTTCTTAAGGCCCTTTTATTCAAAATGTGTGGGCATGCATGATACCTCTCCTCATTGGCCATTTATTAGGAATGCATTAGTTCCTCCGAACACAGTCCATGTTAGTTGTGTCAGTAACTACCATGGTTGTTAGGAGGGGACCCTAGTAGTCTATTCTAATATATAAACTTACAAGGCCACCTCCATAGCTGCCGATGAGTTAGTTGGCTGGCCAGTAAAAAGCACGAGGTAAATGAGCCTTCAGCAACACCTTCCTTTCCTTTTTGTTGTGTCAGCATGTTAAGGTTGTAAGGAACCCTTGTTGTAAGGAGGTCATAATCTCTATAATTGTATATATAATGTCGGCATGGATACAATCTGCCTAAAGCCGCTAGTTGTAGGTGCTTATGCCGCCAGAGCTGCTAGGTTTAGCTCTGCTTGGACTATTATAACGATATTGCATATATAAGTTTGAACTACTAGTGCATGATGCATAACGTGTTATATACAATGTATCCTCATTATAACTCAAATTTAACTCCGATATGACATCCCTGTCTGAGGCCGGTCTACCAGAGCTATCCATGTCATTAGGTTTATATAATATATTTACTTATATATAAGTTTGCACAACCTACTATGATACTAAGACCTAGTTACTATATTAGCTCGCTATGGAGACGTTTACACTTGGACTTGCAATAGTGCTACTCTATGAGGGCTAGTTCAAATTGTATAAGTTTTTCACGTATGATGTCACCATCTCTAGCTAACTCCTAGCTCCACTGCAGGTTTCAAACGCCATCTCTACGTTTTCACTTGACTCTCGCATATATATTATATATATCTACTTGGCTCCTATATTGGCTAGCATATAGGCATATCTAGTTACACTAGCTTCTACTATGCTGTAACCACCGGGCGGGCGAGGAAGCTCTCCATGAGTTGTTAAAATGTGCAAAGGCCCATACCATAGTCCCAGAATGAAATCCAATATACGGCAGCTACTCCGCTTGGACTACTATACAATATTGCATATATATACTTAAATAGAAGCTGTAAAGAGGAAGTATATCGAGATAAGACGATTCCATCAGGGGATAGGATGATGGGTAGCGATAGTCCTGATGGTAGCATATATAATGAGTTGGGTAGTATTGCCTTAGTGCAGGCTGTTATAGCTACTGCCGGATGTGGGTAGGTATTTATAGGTCTCTTAGTCGATATGGAATATTGGCTTCGTCTAGATTCCATATGATAAACTAGGTATGCTTGAGAAGAGGTAAATTAGTAGCTAGCTCTCAAATCTGTAGAAATAGATAGGGCGCAAATAAGAAGGAGAAACAGCTACCGGATAATCCTCTACATTTCCGTAATAGGCTGCAATCAGATAATCCCCGTACAGCTATGAGAAGTGTTTCCTGAGCTTTAGATCTTGCAAACTGAGAAATCTCTATTGATTGACTTACTGACCCCTTATCTAGGCTTCGTTCACTGCACCTCATCGTAGCACCTCTGTGTGTAGCCACATTGGGTGCCCCTGCGGATCAGTCCCCTTCTCTGTTGGACCCTCCGATCACTTAAACTGGCAAGCAGCACACCTTCGCATACAACAGAATCTGTACCCCTTACGGTCAGCATCAAATAGATATCGGAGCGGAAATAATATACCTCCTATCTATATCGTGACACCTTAACATACATAAATTATATGGGGGACCTTCTGGCAACATAAAGTGGGAAACAGCATCAGATAACTATTGTTATTGGTGCACCTTACACGGCAACATCCGTCCGTTGGCTTGCCTCACCTCCCAATGTTAGCTGTGGTCCCATAGCCTTGCCCCACTCCCAATAATACGACTGCTATCGGCATTTATGTTGAACCTAATACATAAATTGGGCGAACCTCCTCATATAATAGCCATTGTGAACCCCGGCCGGTTTTTTCACTAGTCCTCCAGTAAGTCTATGAAGCGATAAACCGTGAAGAAAGAGCAGCGGGTTAATTAGGTTCATTGCAATAAAGCCTAAATATGCTAGCATAATCTCCCATTGTTTTAGAGTTCAACCCAAGTGAAAAGCCCCTTAGTCTTATGCTTTAGCCTTGCGGTCATAGCCAGGCTCCATACCTATTCTTTTCAAAAGAAAGTAAGATTGAAAAGCTTTTCCCAATATAGTAACTCTTATTATAGTAGTTCAACATAAATGGTGGTAATAAAAGCGATTTTGAGAGTGCAGCCTTTTCTGCCTTAAGAGACGACACTACTAGCCTGTGGGTCTACATGCACTTATGGGGTGGCGATTCCCGGGTTAAACTAATAAGAGAGGTTTTTATATCAGTTATATATGCAATCTTAGAGCATACGACGGAAACATACTAATTGTAGTTAGAGGAGGGCTCTAGTAGGTAGTACTAGGAAGCTAATGTCTCCTGATCAGACTTGGACGGATATGCCCTTTATCTAGGTCTAAAAATAAATACATTTATTTTGATATCGCATTTTCTACGTCAAACTTCTTTTCCACTTAATAAAAGAGGTAATCCTTACTTATGATGTAAGTTTATTCGAAAAGAGCAAGAAGACGAACAGGTCTCTTCACAACTATCTACCCATGCCCAGGAGGTTTTACTACAAGTTGTTGTGGTGACCCGCTATGCATGCATGCCCAGTTCGACGTGAACTGTTCCCCGTCCCCAAGAGGTTATTAGTTAGTCCCCTCCAGAGTTTCCATTATTATGGACTTAATTAAGGCAGCCTATCTAAGGCCTTATTCCATGCACGGAACTACCACTCTAGGTGAAACAAGGTATCCTTTATTTATTAAGGGCAGGCAGGCTCCCTCCGAGAACAATTATCATAATATATGGTGAGAGGATTAGTCAATAAGAGTAATTGTCTCTCAATACAAGAGGTCTGCTGTGTTGTTGGAGTGGGACCATACAACAACAGGTGGGGGGGCAAGCCAGCAGTTTGCTTGGGCCTTATTATATAAAAACCTTAGCTCATTCGCTTGTTTTGTCATTTCAAATATCTTCTTTTGGGGGGACGATGATCCATTTATTATCAGGGTAAGTAAAGTTTAGTTTTTATTATCTTAAAAAGTCAATGGGACTAACCCCAATGGGGTTTACTTCTACAGTGATCCAATAGGGAATAAAAAATTTTGAAATAGAATCCCTCTCCTTTTAGTCGAGCGACTCCGTCCCTGGGCCCAGGCAATAAGTTAGTTGGAACATAATTGACAAAACATTTTCATTTCAAGTTTTGCCTTACCATAATGAAGTAGCCCATTCCCGGTATGACTGGAAGGTGAAAACTGTTGTTTCCAGACCTTTTGCCATGTTGGGTGCCCAGGGATGGTTAATTGGTTGTCTTCTCTTTGGGTACTCCAGCTCCTCAACCTTGATTGGACTCTTATGCTCCTCAAATTGTAAATACGTAGCGCGATGTGTGATCAGCATTTTGGTGTTCCGAATGGGCAAGCAGCAAGTTTCTTCACTGAAGGCATGGAGTCATCGGGTCGCGAGGTCAATGAAGGTAATGAAGTTGAAGGCCATAAGGGGAAGGTTGCTAGTCCTCATAGGTATCCTCGATCGGTTCTAGAGATCAGCACTATAAGTAAGTTCTACTCACAAAAATATCACTAATAAAGTGAACACAATGGTAAATGAATGTATGAAACATCTCCCTAGGTCTGTTGGAGGGTAAGAAAGCAAGGTATAATATAAGTCCTGGGGGTCGGGCGAGACTTTCAGACGTGTGATGATAGAGCGTGCGGCCCATGAGATGGTCAATTAAATAATAGAAGGTGGCCTCTATCTATTGGTGGTAAATTTGCTAGTTCAAATATTCTTAATAAACTGGGATTTAAACCGCTCCGCCAAGAGTAAAGGCATAAGGTCATTAATAGTAATAGTGCCTACCCATTCACATTCCTCAAGGAAATGGTGTTGTAAAACGCCTGTGAATGGCTCTGTTGAACGCTCGTACAATGCGGAAAGTTCAGTTAATGGAGCAAGCCAGTCTCTAAAGGTTTGTTAATACGCCCACCCTTCGCATATAAGTAAAGGCAAGTAAGGTATATAAAAGGTTAATAGGACTGGTAATAGTGCCCACCTGATGAATCTCATAAGTTCTTAAGTAGTTACTAATTTGGGCAGTTCCGAGGATCCAACTCGTACTGGTGGTTCCTTTTCTGTGTAACCCATTTCCATGAATTGTGTAGGCTTATGTTAATAACATATTCTTCTAAGTGTCAACCAACCCCCACCCCATTCAATATATTTATGGCTGTAGTTCCTAAAATAGGGAAGTTCCCACTCCCTTCCCTCCCAAAGGGTTCCTTCAAAGCGAGGGAAACCCTGCCTTGGTCCCATATAAACCTTAAGAGAGAGAGTAGTCTCTTAGTCCATGCACTTTGATCCAGGTGAAGACCGTCTTAAGCTTATAGTTCTCTGAAAATATGCCCATTTTACCTAACTAATCTATTTTTGTAGTTTATGCACATGGTCCAGCTTTAACTAAATATGCATATATTTTTGTTAACTCATACACCCTACTAGAACCAACCTTTTAAGTTTGTCTAGGCTTTTAGCGGAACTAACTCTGTTGAAGCTTCAGAGGAGAGGAAGGAAGAGCTCATTAGAGTTAGAGTAATATTCTCATTAAAGCAAGCGTGCTTATTGGAGAGCAAGATCTAATTGGAGAGTAAGATTAAAGAACTCTTATTTGTACCTAACGTGCTGTCTCAACGGGATTGGAGCCAATTTAACACTTACTTTTTTTTAAGGATATTGAATTTAAGGATCGGCTTATTTGGGGTTGTTGATCGGCACCTGAATCACTCGAGTTAAGCTGGCCTCCTTGTTCAGGATGTGCTCGCCTTCTTTGGTCTCGGTCATCCGCCGCCGGGTCCTGCTTCGCTTATTCCTCCTTCGGTCTCAGTCTTCGTCTCTATCCGCTTGCTTGTTGTTGGCTGGCTTCACTCATGCTCTCATTGTTCGAGCCAGCCGGTTTCTTCTTATTCTCTGCCGCCTAAGCTGTCACCGTCGTCTCCAGCCTGTGGAGATAGATGGATAGAGAGAGAAAGAGAGCCCCTGTTCCTCCGATGAGGCCGTCTTTTGGGGCCTTTGGGGTCATGGGCATCCAGGGTAGTGAAGTCTCCCTCCTGCGTGCGGGAAGAGAGTATAAGATAGGATAGTATACTGCCCCGAAAGAACGAAGAGCTGGAGATTGAGCCCGCAAAGGAAACCGATTATGATAGAGACAAACCCGCTAGAGATAGTTACCGCTGGAGATAGAGCAGGAACAGCTTACTCTAGTTCTTGACTTGCCTTATTATAGAGTTATTGCTATGGAAAGGTAAAAGCTGTAGCTTCTCCAGCAGCAGTGGGTTAGTGTGATAATGACTCTTTTGATCCAGTTAATACGTCCGAAAGGCCAGGTTCTCACTTGAGAATTTCCCAGTCACTAATCCTTTTGATTAAGAATTAAGGGGTTATCCCTATCGGACCGATACCTACCCCTCGCTACTATCTATGCTGATAAGTAAAGAAAACCTCCTTAAGATGAAGGAAGTCCAGAAACTTTTCGTGCATAAACATTAACCAGAGGGTGAGACAGAGAAATCAGACCGTTCCAATAATCATTGTTATATAGAGTGCGAGGAGGCATTGGATAAATTGAGTCAATCAAAACAATTGGGTGCCCTTCGAACGAGATCCTTCTCTGTGTCCTAAGATCGTTGATGGGCCGAGAGAACTCCCTGCCTGCGCTGCGCTGGCTGGGGTATACGTTATGAAATCTAGGATAATACTAACAGGATGGAGCACAGAAAGGGAATTTGGGATTTCATTATATATGTAATATCCACAATATAGATGTAACCGCAACCGGCTTCCCCCGATAAAGTTTGAGTGAGTCACTTAACGTATCTCGGATTGGTGAATCGTTAAGCGTCAACCCCTCTCCTTCCCTGTGGTTAAATATCCGAATCGAGAACTACAGGGAAGTCCCCTAAAACTAACTACACGGAATGAATGTAACGGGCAGAGGCAGTGAGCAATAAAATAGATAAGGCAGCCGCTACCTTTTCACTCTCAAATTTACCATCTCTTGCTTGCTACGTTCGCACTCTCTATCATCTTGATAGGCCACTTTTGAGTACTTAATTTACCCAATTTGATCAACAAGGCCACGCCACCTTGAAGTAGTTAATTTCCCATATGCCAAGCGTAGAATTGATAACCACTGATAGGCCACCTTTGATTACTTAATTTACCAGTTCAAGGCGTAGAATTGATAACCTTATAACTTAGAGGCCACCTTACCAGCAAATATCCCATCCCGATACGCCACCCTCTTGCACTTTATTTAACAATTACCATCCTGATAGGGTGAGGAAGCGTTAAGCTTGCTCGACCAAAAGGAAGGGAACACAATTAAGTGAACCGAGCAAGCCAGGTCAGCATTTGAGGACATAAAGCAGGCCCTCCCTGGGGCAAGCACTTATACTGATAAGTCCGGATTACACCAGAGATTTCCTGATTCTTCCATTTGCAAGAGAGCATACCATGGCTGTTGTGCTTCTACAAAAGAATTAACAAGGGTTATAGTAGCCCATCGCTTTATTTCGTAGAGCTCTGAGAGATGCTTAGCTAAAGTAGAATATTATGGACAGGCAGGCTTATGCTTTGATGAAGACCTTAAAAGCTTTTAGGGACTATATTCTGCATTCTAAGGTCATGGCATACGCCCCTCATTATTTTGTAAAGGAAATACTTGACCAGTAGGGTTGTTATGGTCAAAGGGGAAGATAGATCGCCAAAATTAAAGAATATGACAAAGAGAATCTTTATAGTTCTCATCCGGAGTTAGAAAAGCTACAACTAGCCATGTTGAAAACAGGATGGGATTTACTTTATGGAATTGTGGGAGATAGAAAATAAATCCATGGGGAAAGGGGTGGCTCACTCCGAAATGAAACTAATGAGTTATGTAATTCTCCGACACTTTTTGTATAGTGAATCTAATAATTTGTTAAGGGGAAGGCCTGGGTTCCAGGTATCAAAGGGTAGCTAGGTATCATAAAATTTATACCTGGGTTCCGGTTGGTTCATGGGACCCACACACGGGGCTGCGGTTCCCCATACCCAACAACACTACTGGGTATGGATTTTATTGTCTTTTCGGCCTGTGGACTCTTTTATTCTTACGGGCGTAAAAGGAAAAAAAAAGAGAACTCCCCTATAGGGTGGTTGTCATCGAATGTTTACACATGCTCATATATGAGGACCTTACCTGAGCTATGCTCTTTTATAGGAAGAAATAAAGATAGGGTGAGACAACTCAGTTGTTGGCTCAACCGTAAGGGAGAGGTACGTCAAGTGACTCTAAAGACCTAAGAAGGTGGGGTATAAATAATATAATACTAATGAGGAACGAAGTGAAGAGCGGCTCCACAAAAGAATAAGGTTTCATAAGGCGGTATATTAAATAGTCAAATTCGGGTTGGTTCAAAAGCATATCCATAAGAAGTTTATGAAGACTGCGTACCTCCCTTCGCATATGAAACAGAAGATGAGGTGGGGCCATCGCCCCAGAATAAGAAACAAAAGGTGAGGTGAGGGGTAGTCTCTAGTCGGAAAAATGCTAGATAGTGCGCGCTGCGCAGGGAAGGAATTTAGCCATCCAATTGACTGATGCACTGGTTTGTTACGGGTAAAGGAGATGGATTCACTCTGGCTAAAATTAATTGAACCCCTTCCTCTCACTACTATAAGCTCTTTCTCATTACAATTAGAACCTTCTTGATGTACAGCTTGACTTACCAATATACATACCGATACATATACTGATATTGATACTGATACATATAGAGTACATATTGATTCCTTTTGATTCCTTTCATCTGCTGCTGAGATTATGAAAGAAAGATCCAATGGATCTAATTCTGATTTCTGATCCAATTATGATTTCTGATTTGCACCAGTTTCCTGAAACGAGGCTACAAAAACTGCATATCTAGATGGAGTTCCTATTTATTTCTATTTATTTGTATTGCCCCCCCCTTCCCTCTCCGGGGTCGGCTTTTCGAAGCTAATTATTGGGTGTTACAGGAATTAATCGGATCGATCAGGACCTTACTGACTAGGTTGACCTTCCCGAACTTCATTTTAACCCGGTAAGTACCTACCTTCGCTATGCAAAGGATCTGTTAGCCATAGGGTAAAGGGTCAATATCATAGTGCTTGCTGTACCCCCGATTCCTATCCCTGGCTGAAGTAAGTGTTGTTGGGTGCAGGCAGTAAGTGAAAGTCTGGTAGAAAAGAAAGTAGCTTTCAGGTATCGCTTAATTACCCTCACTATTTCACCTGCTAGAATGACCTTTCTCTATGCCCTAGAACT
>Ga0233330_1000002_pt1 | contig 42777 bp, 27 predicted proteins | sample GEONDECOMP201_FD_180703 | JGI IMG/M metagenome (GOLD analysis project Ga0233330, IMG submission 180703) | Leaf litter microbial communities from Shasta-Trinity National Forest, California, United States - GEON-DECOMP-201 | ecosystem: Environmental > Terrestrial > Plant litter > Unclassified... | reverse complement strand
AATCTCTTTGCCGGTTATTTTTTTACAATCCGTTTATATAAAGTTAAATATATATTTTAAGCAATAAATTAAAGTAAGCGCTTATCACTGCACTTAAACTATACAATGATCTTTACCATCCGTAAGTTACAGCCGACATAGTTTCATATGGATATACTATGATTATGATGTTTATACCGTGACTCTCAAGGAATGCGGTTGTGGTAGGAATGATGATTTAACTAACTTTTTTTTGGTTCAAGTGTATAAAATACTTAACCTTAGTTTGCTTTAACTGAACATATTTTCTTTAGTTAAAAATAAACATTGTGATTAATCGAACGTTATGATCCCTATTCCTCTAAAGTATTTTTCAGTTATATTACTCAACTGTGTGGAAAGATTAAAAAAATTACTCTAATTAGATTTGCTAACGCAGGACAAGCCGTAAATATTTAATTTATAAATATAATACAATCCTAACGTAGCGTAGCCAGATAGTTTCTTAATTAATGAATTTAATTTCTTATTTTTAATTATCTAGCCTGCGCAAAGCGATTTCGTACTAGAATGAAAAATTGTCTAACTAAAATAGAAATAGAGAATAGGAACGTAGATTTTATTTTATTATTATAATTATTATGAAAAATTTATATATTGACATTCTAGCTTTTGGTGCTCTTCTTTCAAGTGTTTTAGTTATTACTTCTAAAAATCCTGTTATCTCTGTTCTATTTTTAATCTCTACTTTTGTAAATGCAGCTGGTTATCTTATTTTATTAGGAGTAGGATTCATCGGTATTTCTTACATAATCGTTTATGTTGGAGCTATTGCAGTGTTATTCCTGTTCTGTATAATGATGTTAAATATTAAATTATCTGATATATTAGAAACTGGATCTACTTACACTAAAAATCTTCCTTTAGTTTTAGCTATTGGTGGTTTATTTATTTATGAATTCTTTACTATTCTACCATTTACATTTAATAATGTTTCTTCAATCTCAGCTATATTAGACTTATTTACTAATTTAAATGGATTACTATTAAGTTCAGATTTATCTTCTTTAAGTACAGTATATTTAACATATAATCCTGTAATTGCTGATACATCATTTACAAACTTTTTACAAATTGAAAGTATAGGTCAAGGTCTTTATACATATGGAGCATCTTGGCTAATATTATTGAGTGTAATTTTACTGTTAGCGATGGTGTCTTCAATATTTATTAGTGGAAATAAAAAAGTATCAACCCCTTTCTTAAACTAAATACCTAAAATAAATATTTTAATATTAGAACATCTCAGATTTTAACCGTATGCGTTATAACTGTTATATTTCTATTTTTGTACAATAAAAGAGTATAGTGATATTTTTCATATCTTGAGTTGTAGTTTAATTGGAAAAACACCATTTTTTGGTAATGGCTTATATCAGTTCGAGTCTGGTCAACTCAGTTTATAAAACAAAATAAATATTAAACATAAAAATATTAATAATAAAAAAATTCAACTAAGCATAAAATTAACCCAAGCAAGTCATAGCAGTGTGAATTGTACTTTTTAATAATGATGAATTTAAATATTTTGGGGATAATAAAAAAAAATATAAATATACAACACAATAAAAAAAAGAGTCTAAAATCAAATTTCTATCTAAAAGTATCGATGACGATCTTGTTTTAACATCAAAAAATTATATTTAATAATTAAGTATTTCAAAGGAGTTATTAAGGATAACAAAGCAAATTTATAAAAAAAGGAGGGCATACCCAAAGGCCACATATAAAACACCCAATCTTCTTAAGTTTAAAATCTTATTAGGGTAAAATCTTTTAAGATAGTGATGTGGCGATCCTAAGGGAAACCTTTATTATAAACACTTCCCGAAGCGAAACATCGTAGTAAGGAAAGGAAAGGAAATCAACCGAGACTCCGAAAGTAATGGTGAGTGAAATCGGATTAGCCTTGCACAAATAAAAACAATATTCCTAGTCTAGCTATTATTTAACTATTTTAATAAAACTAAATAAAAATTGAATCTGTAATAGGCCTATATAAGTTAACAAAATATTTTTAGGGTTGGTCCCCTATTAATGGTTTATTATTTGTCTAGCCTCTTTTTCCAAAAAGAATTACATTAATAAATCTGTATAGGTTTAATTGCACGGCGCTTCGCGCTTTGTAACCAAAGAAGGTGTACTAATTAGTCCTGTAGATTTTAATTAGTTTATTTCCATAGTTAAGTGTATAGTCATTTGAAATTTTAGTAGAGTATTAAAAATTTATAAGTTGTCTCATGTGGAAGTTTATTCTCTTATTGTAGACTGGACTTGATAATAAACCTCGAATAAATTACGGTTCCGCGTAGTTTTTCTTGGGTCAGGACTAGTACAAACAATAAAGAATACAGTTCGGCCCCACACTTTAAGGGGCTCAACAGTAAGAGAGAGACATTTATAAAACAGCTTCAAGAAAATTTAAGGAAGAAATGCATGGAACCCCTGTGTTTTCGTCTTGAAATAATTATTTGAACACTGTTCTTACTTTTTAGGTTAGGTCACGTTGTTTTTTGTTGCACAATAGTACGATGAGAGAGAACTTGTCGGAATAGGGGAACCATCCTCTAAGGCTAAGTATTATAAATTTAGCGATAGTGAAAAGTACTGTAAAGGAAAAGTTGAAAAGATGTGTAAAGTCTAAGGAGCGGCATGTCGGCTAGATATGTTTAACTGAGGACTATAGGGACACGTTGAAATAGCCTTGAATTAGTAACTCTATAAGCAGTCGAAGTTTTAAATAATGACGGCGTACCTTTTGCATAATGGGTCAGCAAGTTAATGGGAGTAGCGAGGTTTAAAGCCCTAGCGAAAGCGACTGGACTAATCAATAGTATAAACAATTAAAATAGAAATATTTTAATCTTCATTTATGTATTCTTATTTATTAAGAGTAATATTAAAGCCCTAATCTTTCTTGAAATAATTAGAAAGGTCAGCGATTTAATAACTAATATTAGTGTTGGGTAAGTTACTTCTATTAGACCCGAAGCCAGGTGATCTTTACTAGACCAGATTATAATGGATCGAACGGGTGAATGTTGCATAATTCTCCGAAGAGTTTAGTAAAGCGGTGAAATGCCAATCTGACCTGGTGATAGCTGGTTTTCTACGAAACATATTTAAGTATGACATCTATTCAAAATTTATGGAGGTACAGCACGGTAATTCCCAACAAGAGATAGGAAACTATCTTACGTTTAGGTTGCGGGGACCTCGAAAATCTTACCAATGGAAGCGAATCTCGGAAGTACATAAATTGATGGTAGATATTCAGACTGCTCATGCTAAGTTGGGTAGTCAAGACGGAAACAGCCGAGAACACGAATCAAGGTCCCGAATGATTATTAAGTGAAATTAAGGATGTACCACATTGAACGCAGCTGGACAGTGAGCCTGGTAGTAGCTATCTGAATAATGACCGTTTGTAACAACGCACCAGCCCTTAGAGTGTTGCACCGAAAATTTAACGGGTCTAAAATAATCAACCGATATTGTGTTAAATTAAGAATATTAAATTAAAGCTCAATAATTCTTGAGCCGGATATTTTTAATTTAGGTAGTAGAACATTCAATTTAACTAATGATAAAACAGTGTTTCATTGTTTTGAAGGTAATTGAAGAGATAATGCTGACATGAGTAACGTAAAAAGAAGTTATAATACTTCTCGCCGAATACGAAAGGGTTATAAGGAAAGGTTAAACCGCCTTATGTTAACTACGGCCTCTAAGGACCAAAAACCAAAGTTTTGGCTGATGAGTATTCTAGTTATAAGTCCAGTATGGACCAGGAAAAAATATACTTAGCGGCTAAACCTCAGCCGTGTGGAGTGGAAAAATAAGACTAAATTCAGAATAATAGAGGAAAAATAAATATTATTGATAAAGAATGTTTTTAGACGAAAGTTCCGTAAACAAACACCGTACCCTAAACCGACACAGGTTCGTAAGTAGAGTATACTAAGGCGTAGAGCTAAAAGTTGTTAAGGAACTCGGCAAGTTCACCTCATAAGTTAGACGACAAGAGGAACCGGGTAGGAAATTGCATTTCAACTATCTTTTTAGTTGGAAAAAATAAATTACTTAACGGTCTCAGAGAATCGGAGGCCCCGACTGTTTACTAAAAACACAACACAGTGCAATGATTAATATAGTAGTATACTGTGTGAAATTTGCCCGATGCCATCAACATAAGAGAGGCAATGGGAAACTGTTGCTTATCGAAAGTCTGGTTAATAGCGGTCTTAACTATGAGGATCCTAAGGTAGCAAAATAAATTGGCCATTAAATGTGGTCCGGTATCAATAATGTAACGATGGCCTCACTGTCTCTACAACTTGCTCAGTGAAATTGAATTACCCGTGCAGATGCGGGTTGCCTCCAGGCGGACGGGAAGACCCTATGCAGCTTTACTGTAGTTAGTTATCACAATTGATCTACAACAACCTTAATTAATAGTGAATAGGGAGTCGATAGACGAAAGATGGAATACCTTAAGACTAAGGTTGGGTCAATGTTAACCTTATTTTAAAAAGGGATAGTTGACTAATTGGCAGTTTGACTGGGGCGGTCGTCTTTAATAGAGTAGCAAAGTACATCCAAATATATTAACATTTAAATATTATTATTTTTGAAAGAAAGTAATAAATCAGACAAAAAATTATAATTATATAAAAACTATTTAATTTAAACATTTTTTTATAAAGGTATAGCTAGAAGTTGAATGGAGATCAATTCACCAGTGAACGGTGATGCAGAGCACAATGGCGGTAAGCATGCCTAACTGAAAGACTTAGAAGTCGCACAGATACGTAAGTAGGGCATAGTGACCCTTCTATATATTATGGAGTTAGTAGGGGATCAATCGATAAAAGTTACGCTAGGGATAACAGGCTGATAGCCGGAGAGAGTACACATTGTCCCGGCTGTTTGGCACCTCGATGTCGACTCGTCCTATCCTCCGGGAGCAAAACCTCGGAAGGGTTCGGCTGTTCGCCGATTAAAAGGGCACGCGAGTTGGGTTTAATACGACGTGAGTCAGTATGGTCCCTATCTTCTGGAGGGATAAAATAGTAAAAAGGGGCAGACCTTCTAGTACGAAAGGATCAATAGGCTGTGTTTCTCTAGTGTACCAATTGTTTAATAGTAACTACATCTTAATAAGCTGAAGAATAAATAGTACGTTTATTAGTAGTTAGCGATGTACCTTTACGATACATGTTCGTACAGAATAATGACCGTATGAATTAATAATCTCCACGGAGAGGTACATAGGTTAAAAGCATAGTTGGGTAGCCACAAACATAATGGATAATAGCTGAATGTATATAAAGCAAGAAACCAACCCCTAGATACTATCACCGGAATTTATATTCCCTTTACTTTAGACTTTTTAATGTAAATTCTAAATTTGAAATAAACTTAACTTTAAAGCCTTTTTATTAAAAAGGTTATTAGAAGAAATGAAAATCCCTTTTTGCTGACACTTTCGGAGTTATACCTTCCTTCAGGCTGTGTAAGTATTTCTGGAAATTTATTTCATAAGTAACTTTAAAAAGGTAGATTAAAGATAAGACAATTAAGAAAAATAGCCACATTACAAAGTTTTAATTAAAAATAAAGGGAGAAGGTTTTACTCCGGTATAAATGAGAAATAGAACATTTCTTGATAGGATGCAAATGAACATTACTGTAAAGTATTCAGTTTAGCATTACTAATTAAAATATCGACTTGAAGTTATGGATCGTTAAAAAAATATAAAAATTTACCAAAAGGCAATTACTTATTTAATTTATATAAGAAGAGAGTTTTTTGTGTGTTTCTGTCCACTATTTGTGCGGAACACAGTGCGCAGCACAGTCACCAAGTACATTTTTTTTTTATTCTTTTAATACAAAGCGCGCAGCGCAGGAAAGATAGAAAAACCATCGTAATATTATTTTAATACTTTGGTTTTAATGATAACTTGATTTAGGACTGCTGACTAAGTGTCACTACTCGCCCGTAGGTACCGTAAGTGTAACACCTTTTTTGTTTACTCTTATCGTGGATACTTATTGGTTAAACTAACTTTTTTTTGTTTTTACTTAAAACGTAGAATAGGGGAAATCTGATAACGGTTAATCAATAGTACTTGCACTACTAAAATGATAGTTCGATTCTATCTTTCTCCAAGACAATAAATATCTGCTAAGCGCAGGCTTGCTTGCAATTGCATATTTTCAATTATAATTAAAAAAAAGTTGTTCTAATTTAAATTTATAAAAGCCTCGGTTGCTTAGTGGTTAAAGCGCTCCATTGAAGCTGGAGATACAGTGATTCGATTTCATTCCAAGGCAAGTAAATAATTTCTTTTTTTTATAAAAATTCTTCTCTTTATATAAGGTAAGCGCCTCCTATCTTTACAAACTTATTTAAAATAAATTAAATTAGCATTAGTTTTGGTGTGTGCATCTTAACTATACTACTTTTCAAAAAGTGATATATTTAAGAAATAGTCGGAATAGTTTAATTGGTAAAACGGATTCCTTGTAAGAATTTATCATTGGTTCGATTCCAGTTTTCGGCATTTTTATCATACCTTAACCTGCAATGCGCGCAATATATTTAATCCAGCGCTGCGCTTTCTTTATTAGAAAAATTACGCAAGTAAGGTTAAAAAACTCACTTCTTCTATCTAGATAATTTGTTTTTGTTTTTAAAACTATGGTAAGCGTAGCGCTTATCTATATATTAATTTAAGTTTAGTAATTTAAAAGTGTCCATTTAACCTCTTTTTTTTTTTATTTTAACCTTTAATTTAATTCTTTTTATTTTATTAATATATATTATTTTGTTAATAAATAAAAGATACCCTAAATATCTCATTACAAAAAATAGTAAAGCGATCGGTGTAGTACTGATCATTATTTTTCTTTAAGAGAAAGATAAAACTATAATAGCTAAAACCTTTAATTCAAGATTTTGATAAAGGAAATAAAGCAGAGATAGTTCTTAAACATTTCAATAAGAGCACTTTTTTTATAATTCAACTTATGCCTCAACTATTACCTTTTTATTTTGTTAACCAATTATCATTTTCATTCTTAACTCTATTAGTTTTAATCTATGTTTTCTCTAAATATATTTTACCTTTATTTACATTCCAACAAGTAATCAGAATGTATATAACTAAACTAAGTAACAGAGCTTAATATGTAAAACCTTTAACCCCTTCTGGGATTAGTTTTAAAAGACAAACAACATGCGTAGTGAAATTGGCATAATTTATATTTTGCGTAGTATAAGTTATCAGTTCGAGGCTGGTCGCATGTCTAAAGATTACAGGTAGAAAAATAGGAAGGCTCATTCTTGCTTCATTAAAAAATTGGTTATACTAATAAATTTATTGTGCTGGTCTATCTGGCATTTTAACAGATTAGGATTATTTTAATCCATCTCTATCAGTGACTTTTATTAGCTTACCTCGAGGTGAATCATTGTAACCTTTTTAAATAATAATGCAATCTTTCCCTAAAAGAGTCGTATTTATGAATAGACTATAACTCCCCACTCTTAAAAAACTAATTTTCTCTATTTTTCTATCGTAAAATATTTATTTTAATTTAGACATTTTAGAGAAAAGGACTTGTCTCAGCTCAATGCTGATCGTAACTAATACAAATAAAATTGCTTTTCTATCCATACAATTTTTCTTTAAAAAATAAGAAATTAATTTACTGAAAAGCGCAAAGTTAGTTTATAGAAAGGTAAAATAAATATATCTAAAATTAAAAATATAAAATGATTGGATTACTTCTTTTTGTGCCTATATTAGGTTCTTTGATTCTTTTACCAATGCAAGAAAATTCGATAGAAAGTAAAAGTAAAATGAAAAGTATTGCTCTTATTACTTCTCTTATTAATTTATTAATATCAATTTTTTTATGGCTTGAATTTGATTCAAGTACAACTCAATATCAATTTGTTTATGAATTTAATCAATTAAGTTTTTGTCATTTTCATGTAGGAGTTGATGGTATATCGTTATACTTTATATTATTAACTACTTTCATTACACCGATAGCTTTACTATCTAATTATACAAATATTACTAAAAATATTAAATTCTTTTTAATTGTTTTCTTATTATTAGAAACTTTACAAATTTGTCTTTTCGTAGTATTAGATTTATTACTATTCTATGTATTTTTCGAAAGTGTTTTACCTTTATTATTTATTGTTATAATTGTATACGGTTCAGGAGAAAATAGAATTAGATCTGCATTTTTATTATTCCTATATACTTTAGCTGGTAGTCTACCAATGTTACTTTCAATATTAACTATTTATAGTTATGTGGGTTCTACAGACTTTACTTTAATTTCTTTAAATGAAATAAGCTTAGATAGTCAAAAATGGTTATGGTTAGGATTCTTTATAGCTTTTGCTGTTAAAACACCATTATTCCCTTTACATATTTGGCTTCCACGAGCGCATGCTGATAGTCCTTTAGCTGGATCAATCTTACTAGCCGCTACGGTTCTAAAATTCTCAACATATGGAATATTAAGAGTTTTAATTAACTTTTTACCTGATGCTACAAATTATTTCAGCCCATTAGTACAAACTATCGCTATTATTTCATTAATTTATGCTAGTTTTACAACTATTATTCAAAATGATACAAAAACACTAGTAGCTTATTCATCTGTAGCTCATATGGCTGTTGTAACTCTAGGTTTATTCTCTAATACTATTCAAGGAATTGAAGGTGCTATTTTAATGGCTATTGCTCATGGACTAGTATCTCCAGCTCTATTTATAATTGTAGGTGGAATTCTTTATTCAAGATATCATACTAGAAATATAGCGTACTTTAGAGGAATTGCTAATATTATGCCTGTCTTAAGTATTCTATTCTTTATCTTTACTTTAGCTAATACTGGTCTACCTTTAACTCTTAATTGGTTAGGAGAACAACTTTCTTTAATTGGAATTTGGTCAGTAAATCCTATAACTGCTATACTTGGTGCTACTGGAATAGTTTTAAGTGCTATATACAGTATCTTTATGTATAACAGAATATCATATGGTACATTCTCACCTTATTTAACACCAATGAAAGATATCGATAGAAGAGAATTCTTCTTATTATTAGCTCTATTAATTCCTACAGTACTTCTAGGTATATTCCCTAATGTAATCTTAGATTCATTACATGTGAGTGTAACTACTTTACTATACAATATTAATTAACCCCTTCCCGTATATAATTTAAGTTCAAATTCTATAATTTATTATTTATTATTAGAGGTGAATCTGATTAAGTCCAATGCCCTAAATAAACTTTTTACCTTTATAGATAATTGATAGTTGTCATCAATTACAATTTAATTTTAAATATAAATACAAAACTAACTGTTTAATAATGTTTTTTTTGAGCAGTAAAGGAATCGAACCTTTTATGGCCAATAATACCAATTCTTTTACAGAGAACCACCTTTACCAATCGGATCACCTGCTCTTAATTATTAAATTACTGTATTCTGCAAGGTTGTATTAAAATCTTAATTTTGTAATAGTAATTTCTTTTTGTTTTTAAGTAAAAAAAGGGTTTATTTCTTAATTATTTTTACGGGCACTGTCAGATTTGAACTGACGTATTGTGAAGAACAATAACTCGTTTTCAAGACGAGGGCCATAAACCAGACTCGACCAAGTACCCTAATTATTTTATTTGAATACTAGAGTATATTTATACTTCTATAGCCGTTTAAGCAAAATTCTACCCTAGAAAATATATTAATTTTCACCGATAAAAGTAACTTACTTAAAAGATATAGTAAAGTTAACTATCTAATACTCTTTTAGTAAATTGTACTGTTAAATATTATGGTTTATTTTCATATTTTTGAATATCTGAATGAGACCGAATTCTATTTAAATAAGCAATTATTAATTTTAAGACCGAAGGGAATTGAACCCTTATAAGATCCATTATGAGCGAATTGCATTAACCGATTATGCTACAGTCTTTAAATAAAATACAAATTACATTCCTCCACTCTTTTAATTGCATAATTAATTAAAAATTAATAACTTATTGATTAAGTTGTTATAATTTATAAAAGAGTAAGTAATAATGAAAGTTTTTAGATTTATGAACGTCTTTGGGCACTAGTTAAAATTAGAATTTTTATTATAAGCTGATATAGTTTAAAGGGTTAAAACATACCTCTCATGAGGGTAATACAAAGGTTCGATGCCTTTTTTCAGCAAAATATAAGATAAAATAAAAAGGATGTTCTTAAGAACTCACTTCTTTCATTTATATCCCTTTTTGAAATCTTTTCAATCAAAAACCATAAAAATGGTAAAATTGTCTTTATCTCCAATCACACTGAGGCTTCAACACCCTGGTTCTTCATCTCAGCTATAAAACTAGTATTATTTAGCACTAATTTTTATAAGTCAGTACCACTGGGAGTACAGATTGAAAGCTATCAGGAAGACAACAATAAATTTATTGAAATCCATCCTTATTTTACTATAACTAATGATAATGAAGGCTTACTTTGTTATGCTGAAAAGATTATTAATTATTTTGAAGACAATCCCAGTCTCAATGAGACTTCAGTTGAACTTATAAATTAAATAAGATCTTAACCCCTTAACGGTATTAGTTGAAGGTTCAACGTCCGCTCAGCCAGGCGGGAAATGCTAGTTCAATTCTAACATACCGTAGCATCCTTAATATTATAATGATGTTGTAATGATGAATTGTATTATTAAATATTAATATTACATGTAATGATGAATATAATTAAACATAAAAACAATGCAAACTATAAGAATTATAAAAAGAATTATTAGACTATTAATTAAAATGTTATCACCACTCAAAGGTTTCTATCAAAATGTATTAGAAACTAAATTATTTAGAATTGTTTTCTTCTTCCTGAAATTAAAAAAATATAGCGTAGATCGTAATAAAATTGCGAATTTGACTTATTCATACAATATTTATGCAATTCTATCAATAGATGGTCATAAATTACATGAAATATTGTTCATTCAAAATTTGAAATTAAAATAATTTAACCCTTATTTTTATAATCTCTAATTGAGTTTAATAAAAATTAATCACACTAAAAAAATTTGTAAACTGTAATAAGCCAATATGTTTTACATGACTAACTTACCGGCAATTCTAAGAATAAAACTAATACAAAATTAACTTTAAATGTAAAAGAGTAACATAATTATATTTCTAGCCTCTAAAGAGCATAACTTTTATAAAAATAAATCATTACCTTATAGCACGGGTTGGGCATACAGATGGTTCTGTAGGAGATCTGCAAAATCTTTCAAATTAAGGTTCGATTCCTTCTTAACCCTTTAAATATAATAAATTTAAAATAGTCTCAATATATTTCGGGTTTTAGACACTTACCTTAAAACAGGGGTTTAAAATTTAAACGTTACTAATAGTTAACAATATAAGGCTGTATTGTAGTTCAGCCCTAATACCCATTCTATTAAAATAATAATAAATTTTACTTAGTTAGCTTATTTCTATTATAGATTTAATAAAGGCTATAGATAGAAAAAATAAACAATAAATAATTAGATGAGTTAGAATTATTATCTATAAGACGTATTAAGTTAATATATTATAATAATCTATTAAAAAACAAAAACAAGGTTCACACTGATCAAGGAACCGTAAACAATGTTAATTTGATTTATTAGATAGTTACATATTACTGAATTTAACTAAAAATTTATAAGTTAGACATAGGCCTTTTTAATTTAATCAATTTTAAATAATAATAATAATAAACATACTTAAGTGTTAGATATTTTATTTTATTTTTTAATATGAAAATCTTCTGATCTTTTTCCACAAATTATTCTGTTACAAAGCGCAAAGCGCAGATATGTCTAAATTAACCTAGAACCTTCGCTTAATTTAAGTTTTAATTTTATATTATGCTTTTATTACACTCCAAAAAATTAAAATTAAAATTCCAGTTTTAGATATCTTAACTCTCTTTTATATTCATCCACAAAATTATTTTGATTTTCTTATTTATAATACTCTATTATAGAGAACTGGGTTTTATTAGGGAAAAACAGGGGGTTAATATTTAATTTATAAGTTTAATTTAAGTTTTATCATTCTTTTCATCTTCATCTTCAGAATCGGATGAAAATAGAGATCGTAAAAATAAATAAAGTTTTCTTATTAATTTAAATAATTTAATAATAATTTTAATTATTTTCATGTTTTATAAGTTTAATTTCAACATTACGGGTGTAGAATCTATATATTAAACACCCATGGAAAACCAAAATAAAAAGTATTTTCCACACTTTTATATATTTAAATATAGCCTTAATTTTTCTTGTTCAATTAAAAAAATCCAGGGAGTAAGATTTGAATTAATTTTATTTTTAATTTAGTTATGTTATTATAATTAAGAGTTGCGCAGTGCACTGAGCACATACTTTAAGGTTACAAGAAATAGGCAGCTTTCTGACTAGTTATTACCACCCCAGTAGTATACAACAACAAATAAGAATAACCATACTACATCAACAAAGTGCCAATAAAGGATACTTCCTTCAAATCCTTGATGATGTGATTTAGTTAAATGATAGTTAATTAGTCTAAAGAAGGCTACAGCAATAAAGATTGTTCCAACAATTACGTGGAATCCGTGAAGACCTGTACTAGCATAAAAGGCTGAACCAAATACAGAATCAGAAATAGTGAATCCAGCTTCTGTATATTCTACATACTGTAAGAAAGTAAATATTACTGCTAATACGATAGTCATAAGGGTAGCTGCAATTGCTCCTTTTCTATTACCGTGGATTAAAGCATGGTGACCGTAAGTCACGTAAGCACCACTAGATAATAATAAGAAAGTATTAAGTAATGGTATTGCAAAAGGATTTAAAGCAACTATTCCTTGAGGAGGCCATGTTCCCCCTATTTCAATGGCAGGAGATAAACTAGAGTGGAAGAATGCCCAGAATACACTTAAGAAAGCAAATACTTCACTAACAATAAATAATACTATACCTAATGTTAAACCTTTAGTTACTTCTTTAGTATGGTGACCTAATAATGTTCCTTCTGTAATTACATCTTTAAACCAAAGTGTCATTCCAGATCCTGTAACAAGGAAAGCTAAAGTTAATAAAGCACCCCCGTTAGGATAACCATGCATATACATCACAGCAGAAACAGCTAAAGATAATAAAGAAAAACTTACCAGTATAGGCCAAGGAGAAGGTTCTACCATATGGTAAGGGAAAGCTTGATATAAGCTTCTATTTATATTTTGAATTTTCATAATTATTTATATATTTTATTTTTAAGAGACACATACCAGCTTTTTGTGAGGAGTTCAGAGTTCGGACTTTAATTTTATTTAGTAATATTATTACCAGGTACTTGCTCAGAGTGCGAGTCAGAGTACACAAAGTCGAAAAAAGAAATTGAAGGAGCTCTATTTTTTTATACATTATCTGTATCATCAGGTTGCTTAAGTCCACAAATATTTATTAATTTTTATAATTTTTAATTTGATACTTTTAATAATTTACCATTTAATTTTGTATATCTAAATATATACGTAAATTAAATTTAAGCCATAAGATTTATTAAAAAAGAATTTCTAATTTACTATTTGATTGACATCTAAACTTATATTACTTGCTATCGAATGTAATGCAAACGAAGGTAAGTTATTACAATTTTATAGTTAGCTCAAAACCTGTAGGACTATTGTAATCTTGCTGCAGGTTGAATGTAAAATAAGCAATTAACAATAATTAAAAAAAGATGATAGTAGTATACTTGTAACTAGGAATTTTCCTTTTATTTTTATTGAAAGCAACCGGGCTCGAACCGGTACCATAACTCCTTAAAAGGGAGACACTCAGCCTCTCGAGTTCTGCCTCCTAATTAATAAACAAAACAAAAGATTGATACTCTTTTAAAATAATAAATTCTCTCTAAACCCAGTATAAAAATAAATTTAATAGTTATTAACAATCTAAGTCAAAGCTCTATCGGATTGCATGCGTGCACCTTTAGTCCATTATTTGCTAAATAAAACTCAACCTAATGGATACCCATTAACTTTTTAATAATGAAACTTATTAACTCAAGAATTGAAAATAGAAGTACAGGATGGAGTCAATATGTTCATGACATAGAAATTCCTGAAGATCTATTAAGCGTTACACTTACAAGTGTTATTACAGATGAATATTAAATAAATCTTATTTCTAAATATTAAAAGACTCTTATTTCTTTACCAGGGGATTTTTATCAGAATTATTCCATTGTCCTTTAGGATTTATTTCTTCCTCTTCTTCATCTGATAAGTTACCTCCAGCATCTACTTAAGATTCTTCTGGTAATTGAGATGACGATGCCTTAGGAGTTTCATCCGCATCGAAAATGACTGTGGAGTCCATGGAAGGATTATCCTTTGGCAAATCTGGATTATTGTCTTTAGGTGTAGACGTTTGCACTCCATTTTTAGAATCATTAACAGCTCTATCAAAATCTTCATCTCTGGGGAAAAAATCGCTCATATCTCCCGATCCAGATGAATCACTAAGTGTTCTAAATCTTTTCGTCGGTTGATCTAAGGCGTCATAATCTTTTGATGTGAACCATTTCTTAAAGAAATTAGAGAAAGTCCATCCTGTAGATTTTTCTTCAGTAACTGCTGCATGAAAAGCCTTCTCAGCGTAAGCTCTTTCCTCAGGGTCAGTTATGTTCATTAACTTGTGAAGGGTCTGAGGGCCGGTATCAATTATATTACTTGTTCTACTATCATTTAAAGGTATTTCTTCATTTTTAACTGAAATATCTTCCTTGGAATTTAACAGTTCTTTTCTATAAGCTGCCGCCTCATCTCGATTCAAATATTTATTTTTAGCGTCTGACCATGTTAATACTTTACCATCATCTGTTACCTTAAGATCCTTAGTATAACCATTATCAATTCTTTTCTTAAGCACATCTTCCTTAGCCTTAGTTAGTGCAGGATCAGGTTCAGTATCCGGGGATGAAAATATTCCTGAGACAGTTCCTAGCATAGCTGTTAAAGTTTCAGGTGAATAGTAAACAACTGCACATGCAACACATATGGTAGTTATGATTGCCGCAGTAGTCTTAGGATTATCTAGAATGAAATCCTTAACTGAAGAAAAGTATGATTTATTATCTGCAACTGTAAGATTGTTTAGGGTATTCTTACTTCCAATGTTAGTTAAATCTGGAGCATTATTTTTAGTTTCTTCTAAAAGTTTTATTACTTCATCTAACTTTCTAATTTTGGCTCTTCTTGATAGGGTATTATCATTTATAGTTTTATTATAAACATCTAATAATGTTTATCTAACTGCAGCGGGAGTGTTTGAGGGAATAGGAATTATTCTATTGAGGGGTTTCGTTGTTTGACTGGTATTTAAGATTTTTAATATATCATTTTTTATTAATGATTTATCAGTGTCAGCTAAATTATTAAATTTAGACATGAAGTTTGTATTGGCTGTTGTTATATAATATTCGCTGGAATAGTGGTAAAGTTTATATTGTTCTACTTGCATAATTTCGTAAGCAATTGCTGACATAATATCGTTAATAGATGTATCAAAACCAAGTATTAATTGTCTAAGAACTCACTTCTTTCATTTATATCTGGATATATTAAAGTATGTCCTATTTTAGCTATAAAAAACAGGGGTTAAATTTATAAAAGATTGATTTTTATTTTAATAAGATCAACTTGTACCTTATTAAGATTGGGTTTATCTTTTCAGTGTTTTTGAAGATTTCATAAAGAGTTTTTCGTGTGTGTTCATTCTAGAAATTTATTTGTCTGTTATTTTAACCATAAAAATTTGTGTAAAAATTTCAATTTTCAGGGGAAATTTCTTGATTAATTTCTTGGTTAATTTTGGAACGGAATAGAGGTGAGTCGAACACCTAAGGGTCTCCCCGAACAATTAGCAATCGTATTAACTTACCAATGAAAACTATTCCTTAACTAATATTAATTTTGTTTAGTCCTTACCAGATTCGAACTGACACTAGCTACGTGAAGGGTAGCCGTACGACCATTATACTAAAGGACCTTGTAAAATGCCAATATAAAAAAATAAATGCTAAATATTTAGTGAGAAATTAAAAATGGAAAGCCTTAGTTCTTTAAACACAGGTCATTACTCCGCAGGACAGCGCTTGGCGCTGGGCATTATGTCTATTTTATGGATTTTGTTTTTAAATTAGCGGGATTAGGAATTGAACCCGATCTAGCAGTTCATGAGACTGCTGTGCTAACCTTTACACTATCCCGCTTGGTACACTATCTTTGAAACAATATACGAACAAAGAGACTTGAACTCTTAAGGAATATCTTCCACGTCTTCTTAAGAGACGATTGTTTACCAATTTCAGCATGTTCGTTTAATAAAAGATAAAAATTTGAAAATATTTAATCAAATTGGTTACTCATAATACTCTTTTAGTTTTGTTTTAAGATTAAAACTACTATTTTTAAAAACCATTCTAATTTGTTTAATTATTACTCTCTTTTAAATAGTAATGTGATTGTGAATAGCGATATATTATAAGTATATAAATTAAGTAAAATAAGTTTTTAATGTTTAATAATTACTTTTTTAATAATTAATAAAAGAGTAGTACAAAAGCTTTGCTTTACTATAATATCCGATGGTTGAGGCCGAACAGGATTGAGGCACTTCTTTTGGGTAGGAGAGATAGCGTGTTCGAGTCGCGCCAACCATATAAATTAAGATTATTTTACCCTTATAATTCTACTAACTAATGGTAAAATTTATATTAGGATCGCAGAATAGTTTAAATATAAACATATTTAATAAGGTATCATGGCAGAATGGTCATTGCGGGGTACTGTTAATACCTTTTTTCAGAGGTTCGATTCCTCTTGATGCCTTAATTTAGTAATAATTATTTGCGTAAATGAAAGAAGCTAAGATTAAATAAATAAAGTAATTATTTCTTTTTAGCACAGCCGGCGAAAAATAGGCCAACCAAAATGGATTTTAAATTATTTAATTCATAGTAACTAAAGTTAAGATTTTTATTTACAATAATACTACGATAATGCTTTGCTTATCACGAGGCACTAAATTTTGGGAAGAGATTTATTATTAAAGGTCAAGATTTCTTATTTAAAAGACAATTATGATTCAAAATTATTAATTACTTAGTTTTCTTAGTTTAATGGTAGAACAGCATTCTTCTAAAGTGTTAGTTCTGGTTCGAATCCAGGAGAGAATTTATTCATAAATATAAATATTGAACTTAACATTCTTAGGTTCAACTTATTAATTAATTTAATCTTAATTAAACCATTTCTGTATAAAAGATTAACTTTCCATATTTTTGTGCAAAATCGTAAGATTATTATTAGAATTAATGCAGATTGTTATATAAATAGCCTTATTAAATTTGCAATATGACCATTTTAATATAAATTAAAGAGCATATCCGTAGAGAAACAAAAATCATATAAATAACTAGAATCTTTTCCACAGTCTTGCCACAAGGTTTATTATAAAAAAACACTAATACGATCATAGGATTTTATTAATAAATTCAGTTATAAGTTTATGATTATTCTCTAGTGCTTAATGATTAGTGCTACTACGATAAAGTCAGCAATTCTCTTCTATCAAAGCTAAAATTGATCTAAGCAAACACTGATCGAAATATTAGTTTTTATAAATATTTCAAAAATATGTATTATTATAAGCTATATAAAGCTTTATTTTATATTTAATTAATGCCCTGTATTTCGAGGCGCATATAATGAAATTATAAAAAATACCTCTCCCGCCTACAACCAACTCGGAGGGCGGCCTTGATCTTATATCTTGGATGTATTATTAAAAAATATAATACAAGTAAATCAATTAATATTCTCTATATTTTATATTAAGCATATAATTGACAATGCCTAACTAAGCAGTATTGGCACTATTATTAAACAAATTACAAAAAATGATAAATAATAATCTTATTCTAACTATTTTTAATATATTAATTAATTTAATAGATGTATTAGTAGTATTGTTACCCATATTACTTGCAGTCGCATTCATGACTATTATTGAAAGAAAACAACTTGCTGCTCACCAAAGAAGAGTAGGTCCTAATACAGTAGGATATTACGGAGTTCTTCAACCATTCAGTGATGCTCTAAAATTAATTCTTAAAGAAACTGTTATACCTTCTCAATCTAATAAAGTATTATTTTACTTAGCACCCATATCTACTCTAATATTCAGTCTATTAGGTTGGGGTGTTATACCATTTGGACAGGGATTAACTCTTTCTGATTTTTCAATGGGTATTTTATATACTTTAGCTTTATCTTCTCTAGGAGTTTATGGTATTTTATTTGCTGGGTGGTCAGCAAATTCTAAATATGCTTTCTTAGGTTCACTTAGATCAACTGCAGCTTTAATTTCGTATGAATTAATTTTAAGTTCTGCTGTTCTTATTGTAATATTATTAACAGGATCATTTAATTTTACTACTATTATTGAAAGCCAAGAAGCTGTTTGGTTTATTATTCCTCTGTTACCAGTATTCATTTTCTACTTTATTGCTATATTAGCTGAAACTAGTCGTACTCCATTCGATCTGCAAGAAGCTGAATCAGAATTAGTTGCTGGGTTCTTCACTGAACACTCTTCAATTATATTTGTTTTCTTCTTCCTAGCAGAATATAGTTCAATTGTGTTATTCAGTTGTATTACAGCTATATTATTCTTTGGTGGATATTCAATGCCAGAACTATTCGTAAATGATTCGTTCATTAATTTACAATCAATAATTTTAGGTTTAAAAACTTGTCTATTCTGTTTCTGCTTCGTGTGGTTCAGAGCGACTCTTCCTCGATTAAGATACGACCAATTAATAGAATTATGTTGGTTAAATCTTTTACCAGTAGCAGTAGCATTTATTATTCTAGTTCCAAGTATTTTAGTCGCATTCGACATTGCTCCTTACTAGAAGTAAAAGTCTGTTTAAATTAAATATTACCCCTTTCTTATCCTCAATCGAAGCGCAATTTTGCGCTGTTAATCTAAAATAAATGCCTGGTTTAAAAATAAAATATGTAGTAAATTTAGACCTCTTTAGCCATTTAGTTAATAGAATTTACATTAGAAAAGTTATATAATTTAATTATAAAAAAAAGAATCAAATGGTTAAAAGAGTATGTAGTTTATATTATTGCATGTGTTAGACACTATCATTTAGAATGCTTTATATCAGTATGTTAGCAGCAGCAAAATACATAGGAGCAGGATTAGCTTGTTCAGGATTAATTGGAGCTGGAGCCGGTATCGGTTTAATCTTCTCTTCATTAATCGCCTCAACTTCTAGAAACCCATCAATAAGAGGGCAATTATTCACATTTGCTATTCTTGGGTTCGCTTTAGCAGAAGCTACAGGACTTTTCTCATTAATGATCGCATTCTTATTACTTTACTCATAATTTAGATAAAGCTAATAGAATAGTTATTCACTAATACAACACAAATTATAAAATAAATATAAAGGAATTTATATTGTATAATATATCCTAATATTTTCTTGTTCTTTGGTTTGTATCTTACATCGATAATAATAATTTGAGATGGAAAGGGTAATAGTTAAATATTACCCCTTTTTATAATAATAAATACAAACCCTGCAAAGCCGCGCACATCGAATTAAAAGAGTATTAAAAAAAGACACTTTTTTTAACTAAGCAGTATTGGGCCCTTAGCTTAATAGGTAGAGCACCTGGTTGTCAACTAGGGTTGTCCCAGTTCGAATCTGGAAGGGCTCGTAGATCTAAATTAAATATTTAGAAGAATAAATCAAATAATTAACCATAATTGAATTTACCGCTGGTCACGCAGTAGCCCATAGCATAAATCTCTGTTGTTTTAGATTAAAATTAAAGTTAAAAAAATGTTCGTTATTGAAATGTTTAAGTTAGATTATTTAAAAAACTCAGAAATAAATTAACCTTATACTTCGGTACCTACTCAGTAATCGAATATTTTTCCCTTATCTAATTTTATTTATATATTAATAAACTAAATATATTAGATTATTTTGAAAGAAAAATAAAAGTATCTAATACAGATATAAACTCAAAGTAAGAAAAAGAAAGAAGAATTATAAGTTTAAATAATCAATTAATAAATTATTTCTTTAATTAACCGTAACCCGTTATTATTAGAAAATTATTATAAAATAAAGAAGTTAGTTTAATAGGTAAAAACAAAATATTGTAATAAAAATATTGCAGAAATAAATAAATAAAGGTTCGACCCCTTTACTTCTCAGATTTTATTAGATAACTATATCAAATTTATATTTCTAATAAAAGAATTGATTAAGACTAATCTTAGGATATACTCAATAGCATTAACGTATCACTCTTTAAAAGTTATTACGTCAGATGTCTATAATGAACTTTCTTTATTTTAATTAAAGGGAGAATATTAGCTCTATATGTTTTCATATTATGTTAATCTTTAATTATTTATACTTATACTTAATTAAGATTGCATATCCATTAGGAAGAGGAACCAGTAAACTAAGACCGAATTATTATTCTAAATATAAAATGTTAAATAATATATCTATTTTTAATACTATATTTAATGATGCACCACAACCTTGGCAAATTGGATTCCAAGATAGTGCTGCGCCAGGTTTCACAGGTATTGTTGAATTACACAACACTATCTTCTTCTATTTAGTAGTTATTTCTGTAGGAGTATTCTGGGTATTAGGTTCAGTAATCTATTACTTTAACTCTACAAATAGCCCAATTGTTCATAAATACTTAAATCACGGAACATTAATTGAATTAATATGGACTATTACTCCAGCTTTCATCTTAATTGCTATTGCTTTCCCATCTTTCAGATTATTATATTTACTTGATGAAGTAATCAGCCCTACAATTACTATTAAAGTAGTAGGACACCAATGGTACTGGTCATACGAATATTCTGATTATATCAATGAAAGCGGTGAAGCTATCGAATTTGATTCTTATATGATTCCCGAAGACTCATTAGAATTAGGACAGTTTAGATTACTTGACTGTGATAACAAAGTAGTAATTCCTGTGGACACACATATTAGATTAATAGTGACTGGTGCTGATGTAATACACTCATTTGCACTACCATCATTTGGTGTAAAAATTGATGCTTGTCCCGGGCGATTAAATCAATCTTCTATTTTAGCTGAAAGAACAGGTACATTCTACGGACAATGTTCAGAAATCTGTGGAGTATACCACGGATTCATGCCTATTGCAGTTGAAGCAGTATCTGTACAAGATTACTTAGCTTGGGTTGATGCCGCTTAGTTTCCAAAAAGTAGTAGTCTAATTATTTAAGTTTAATAGTTTTGCAGAAAACTATGTCTTATTAATAGAATACTGGCGCTGCGCTGGATCAAAGATCTTGCGTAATCATACATTTTATATAATTAAAATTTAAACCCAAATTTAACCCCTGCACCTCTCCCAGCAGAAATAAATCTAGTTAATTTAAAGAAAAAAATCTAGTTAATTTAAGGATAGGCTAATTAAAATTTAAGTATATGTTTTACTATCTCTATACAGGAACAACAACTTACTTATCAAGGGCAGAATTAATATAGAGCCAATAAACTCTATTTGATCTTTATTTAGCTAATTTGTTATGGTATTCCATTTTGGTAAAGATTTACGCGTTCGTAGATCAAAAAAAATATAAATAAAGGTATAAAAAGATTTAAATTCTCTAAAAGAGGTAGAATTAGTTTAATTGGCAAAATAAGGTCTTGTGGCGACTAAGTTCAGAGTTCAAGTCTCTGATTTTACCCTTAAATTTAATCAAAGTGCACCTTCTCTTTCTTCGTCTTTTTGAAGAATAGGTATTCAGTGCGCAGCGCACAGTGCAACCCGATCTTATTTTATTGTAGGAAATATTAGAGTAATTTCAGTAAAAGGTAAATTTTCTATAAAAATATCTCTACAATAGTTATTTCAAACCAAACAAGTCATGTAAATTCTTTTGATTAAAATCAAAGCAAATAAATTTTGTTATATTAAGAGCGTAGTATTAATTGGTTAGTATGGCGATCTCCAAAATCACTGGTAGGTGTTCGAATCACCTCGCTCTTGTAACAATTAAAAGATTAATGTACTTTTTTTATTGTAGGAAAATAGGGCATTTAGTTTAACCAAAGTAAAATCTTTGTAATACTAATATTACTCCAATTTTGATTTTAATTTAACAACAATCTTTTTAAAAAAATATATAATAAAAGATCTCTATTAAATCTTGCCTTAAGAAAAAACAAAAACAAATAAGAAACAGAAAAATAATTAATTTCTTTTCATATAAATAAAAATAACATTCAAAATTACGCTAATAAAAATAGAGTTTCTAAATCTTTTACTAATTTCTTTTAGTAACTTCTTACTTGAATTTTTCTTCAAGGCTGTATTAACTTTAAACAGCAATCTTTAGCTTTTTAAATAAAACTAATTATAGCTACTATTTTTTATTTAAATTGTTTTTTAAACTTTCTAAATAATCAATTAAAAATAGCATACAATAAATAAAATTTGATTACAGTTATACATAATTAATATAATTAAAATTAATGAGATTATTAAAAAGTCACGTTATACTAAGGTTGGTTAATTCATATATTGTAGATTCACCTCAACCGGCTAATATTTCATATTTATGGAACTTCGGTTCTTTATTAGGTACATGTCTAATAATACAAATCCTTACTGGAGTTTTCTTAGCTATGCATTATCAACCACACGTTGATTTCGCATTTAATTCAGTAGAACACATCATGAGAGATGTATCAAGTGGATGGGCTGTTAGATATACTCATGCTAATACTGCTTCATTCTTCTTCATCTTTGTATACGCTCACATTGCAAGAGGACTATACTATTCTTCGTATAAAACACCTAGAGTTTTAGTATGGACAATCGGAGTGATTATTCTGATCTTAATGATGGCTATCGGTTTCTTAGGTTTAATGGCCTAAAATGGATATGTTTTTATAATGTTGATCTATGTAATATTCAATATGCTTCTGGTACTCTACCTATTGTACTTACTTCACGTCTGAAAGAATTTCTCGACAAACATAATATTAAACCTGTCATGGTATTTGAAAATCTAACGGATCCTAATACTAAAAAGACAGCCTCTCGTACACTTAAACCGCTATCAGGAATTTACATGGTGGTAAATTTAGTTAATGGTAAAAAATATGTGGGTAGTGCTGTAACAGGAAATATTTATATGCGTATGCATAAGCACCTATTTTCTCTAATGGGTAATAAACTAACTGCTAATGCAGTGAAAAAATATGGTTTACATGAATTCGCATTTCTAGTACTAGAAATTGTACCACAAGAAAGTAAAGTAGATGTTGTAACATTACTCGCTCGGGAAGATTATTATATTCAAGAATTTAAACCTGAGTATAATATTAGACCTCTAGCAACTAATAGTGTTGGATGGAAACATTCAGTAGAAACTTTACAATAAATGCGAAATATTTATTCTGAAGAACGTCGACAACGAGTAGGTAAAATTAATAAGGGTAAAACTTTATCGCAAGAGACTCGAGCTTTAATTCGGGAGGCAACTCTTAATCGAAAACCGATGTCTCTAGAATCAAGACTAAAATGTGCAGTACATGTGCGACCTGTTACTATTACAAATCTAGATGGAAGTAAACCTAAAAATTTTACAAGTATTCAGGAGGCAAGTAAAACTATTTTATGTAGCCCTCAAACTATTAGTCGTGCTCTATCGAGTAATGGAATAATTAAAGGTAGATATCTAGTAACAGACACTATTGATACATAGAACACATATTGCAAAGTTATTATATAGAAACATATCTATAGTCCTATTGTGTTCCCTTTGGGTAATTTGTATAAAAAAAAAGGTAAAATAACAATAGAATACCTCGACGGGGGTATTGGAGAAGATTTAAAAATATCTCTGGCAATACGAGTGAAAACGGTCAACGTAGGTTATCACCTTTCAAGACCGTCGGTTGTATACACGATCGCTACAGACTGGGTCACTTGTGGGTGCCTGAAATGGTGCTTAATGTACAGTCGAACATCTGAATTAGTCAAACTAATTTTCAAGGCCTAAAATGAGATAAATAGGAGTAATATGTCTATTTATTGATTAGGTACAACTCCTATTTATTGTGATATTTAATAGTAAATAGATAGAGATGTAGTATGTACTTCCTTACGGACAAATGAGTCTATGGGGTGCTACAGTAATTACAAATTTATTATCAGCTATACCAGTATTTGGTACAGATTTAGTTGAACTTATCTGGGGTGGTTTCAGTGTTTCAAATGCTACACTTAACAGATTCTTTTCACTACACTTTGTTTTACCATTCTTATTAGCTGCATTAGTAGTTGCACACTTAATAGCTCTTCACGTGCACGGATCAAATAATCCAAATGGAATCGGATCTAATGGTGATAGATATGCAATGCATCCTTACTTTACATTTAAAGATCTTGTAACTATTTTCTTCTTCTTCCTTGTATTGTCTGTATTTGTATTCTATTATCCAAATGCTTTAGGACACAGTGATAATTATATCCCTGCTAATCCAATGCAAACACCAGCTTCAATTGTACCAGAATGGTATCTTCTTCCATTCTACGCAATTTTAAGAAGTATCCCTAACAAACTGTTAGGAGTACTTGCAATGTTTGGTTCATTATTAATCTTATTAGTATTACCTTTAACAGATTTATCTAGAATAAGAGGTAGCCAATTTAGACCTTTAATGAAAATAGCATTCTGGATCTTTGTTGTTGATTTCTTTATCTTAATGTGGATTGGATCACAACACCCTTCAACACCATTTGTTCAAATCGGACAAGTTGCAACAGCATTATACTTCGCTTGGTTCTTAGTTATCGTACCATTAGCAGGTATAGCTGAAAATACTATCTTTGATTTAGCTACTGAAGGAAAAAACCCAGCAAATATTACCCCTTTCAAACAAACCAAATAAAAAAACTGAAGACTAAACATTTTATTTATTAAATTATACCCAGATCTTAACTTTAATTCTACATTCTATAAGTATAATGCCAATTATCTTCTAATTATTCTCAATCAAGTTTAATAGAGGTTTCTATTTTGGATCTTGTTACTAATTAAAAAAAATAAGTCAAAGCTCATTTTGTATAAGGAATATATCATAAGCATTAAAATATAAAACAATACTAAATAAAAATAGTTAAATAAACATAAAAAACTAAAAGAGATAATAAATATTGCATTAAGCAAATAAAATACGACAATAAATGTCTAAATTTACATAGGAATTTAATTTTGGTTCTGATTGAACGTTTTTCAGTAGTTTTAAGACATGCAAATCATTATTGAAAACTTTTATCAATTTTATTAGTGGCAATTAAATTGCTTCACGAAATATATGATAAAATGGTTAATAAATAAGGTGTAAGGGTGAGGAAAGTAAATAAAGTATCCCTATAGTCTCCGTAAATAGGATGATATTTATTTTATTTTTGTATTTTTACTCTAATTAGGCCAAACTGCTTACATTTCGTAGTGAGTTCTAATTATAAATATAAATTAAAATAAAAATAAAGTGCTAATTTTATTAAGAAAGGAAATTTTCCGCTATAGGCTATGATTTACGTTGTTTAGGTAGTTGGAAGGGTAAGTGCCTCCCAAGCCGACGATCAATAGCCATGTCTGAGAGGACAGATGGCCACATTGGGAATGAAATCTCCCAAGTAGTATTTACTACCAGCAGTCGAGAATATTAGTCAATGCTCGCAAGAGTGAACTAGCTAACTGAAATCTCCTACACAGCTCCGGGCAATTTAGATCTAGAGTAAGGCTGACATTATCATTCTTCCTTAACCGGATAGGGATAATGTGTTGGTAACAACTTTAACCTCTTTACCGCTAACATTACATCTGTGATGTTTAAAGTAAAGTAAGAATAACAGTCATTTTGTAGGAGTAGGAGAGGTAAAATAATGATAATAACCTTAAGTATAGAGTGCTGTCAAAAGCTGGTGCCAGAAGACTCGGTAAGGCCAGAAGCGCAAACGTTAGTAGTCTTAAACAGGCGTAAAGGGTGTGTAGGCTGCTTTAACCTCTTTTTCTTATATTAGCCGCTTAATAAAAAAATTAGAAATCTTTGGGTTGGTTTGGATACTTCTAAAGAATATAATATAATTATTTTGTGCAGTGCACAGCAACAGTGTAAGAATTAAGACAAATAAAAGCTAGAATCAGATTGAAGATATATTAAATAATACTTAGAGTAGGGCTGATATCCATATAACCTAAGGGGAATACTAAAGGCGAAAGCTATTTTTCTACTAATGATTGACGCTGAGAAACGAAGGTGAGGATAGGGAATAGGATTAGATACCCAGGTACCCCTCTCTGTCAACGATGAATGGTGGCCGCTAGAAATTTATGATATCTAGTGACGAGGCTAACGCGATGACCATTCCGCCTTGTGAGTACGGCTGCAAAGCTGAAAACAAAAAAATTAGTCGGTCTCGAAGCAAACGAAGTGAAGCATGTTATTTAATACGATAATCCGCGTAAAACCTTACCAGTTCTTGTATACAAACTTCTTTGATCCTTAGGGAGATAAGGAGAAGTGTTTTTATAAGTTTTTTACTTATATTACCTTAGTACAGGTGTTGCATGGCTGTCGTCAGTCCGTATTGTGAAAAGTTAGGTTAAATCCACTAACGGACAAAATCCCTGTTGTTAATTTATACTTAACAATTAATGGTCTTGATAAAATTCCATTTGGGGCTAAGACAAGCCGTTATGACCCTTATGAACTGGGCTATCGACGTGCCACAAAAACTTTTACAAAGTGATGCAAAACCGTTCCCGCTAGACATTTCTAATATTTAAGTCATAATTTTATGAATATTAAGTTAGGAATTAGGGAAATAAGGAATAGCTAATCATTAAAGAAAGTTAAAATATAATTATTTAGTCGGATTGTTGTCTGCAATTCGGCAACATGAAGAAGGAATTTCGAGTAATCGTTGATCACTAGGCGCAACGGTGAAGAAAGAATTCGTGATGAACTAACTGTCTGTCGCTGGGAAGGAGCTTATTTTGGTGGAAATAGAAGATTACGTTACTTTATTTCAATATACTCTTCCTAAACCATTTTCTTAAAGCCACAAGCCTAAAGATTATGGATAGTGAAAAGTACTAGAGAGTTAAGCTAATTTTGTTTAAAGACATTTATTTCATAATTCTGAATTTGATTGTCAGCAGAAACTATTATGAAATTAAGTGTATAAAAGGATTTTTAAGCTGTATATTTTTAGAGGGTCTGCAAATTGCCTTCTAAAACCTTTCTAAGGGTATGGTTTAAATTGTATTGACTTTTTAATATTAGTAAGACTACTTTGTTAATTTAATTGTAAGCTTTAATTAATCCATTTAAGTAACATCTCAAAAGTCATAGCAAGGTAGCCGTACGGGAACGTGCTGCTGGATAATAAAAATTTGATAACCCCCTGATATGATAATAAAAATGTATCAGCGCGGAACGTAAGCAAAAAAAATAGTAGCTTGTCGTTAGGAATAGTGCCAATACTTAATTCCTTTATTTATTCTTAAGATAAAAAAAAGGGGGTTAGCTGAGAGGTTTAGCAGTAAATTTACACTTTACAGACAGAGGTTCGATTCCTCTACTCCTTAAAAGTTTATTTTTCTTTTTTTAAGACTGAAATATATAAAGAGAAGAGTAATTTTTTAAAAGAGCTAATCATTTTAAATAAAAACGAGTATGCCGAAATGGTAGCCGGGTGAATTTTAGGAATTCATGTTAATTCGTAAGAGTTCAAGTCTCTTTACTCGTATAAAATAATAAATGTTACGTAATCTAGAGCCTATAGTTAAATGGTAGAACGCCTTTTTGATAAAGAGGTAATAGAAGTTCAAATCTTCTTGGGCTTATCAATTTTTATTTTTACTCAATAACCACGTTGAGTAATCATCACAAATTTTTATTTAAATAACCCCCTGAAACGCGGAACATTTAATTTTGATTCTAGAACAGAGTTTTTATTTAATTTCCTACTTAAATTTTCTAATCTTTTAACTTTATTTTAACCCCTGATACAAAAGTGTAGAATTGATATGAGATATTTGTCAATTTTTACTGATGACATAAATTGTCTTCGTAGCACTTAACTTTATAAAATAATATGAAAATAATTAGTATCCTATTGATACTCTGTAGAAACCTTTTTAAAACCAATATAATGAAATTAATAAACCAACTAATTAGAGATAATCTAATAAAATTCACTTTTGCCTTTGAAAATGAACTGATTTACGACCCATTCGATGCCTTTATGGATGCTTGGTGTGAATCATGTCAACATGAAATATTGTTCATTCAAAATTTGAAATTAAAAAAGTTAAATTATTTAACCCCTTATTTTGTAATGTTTTTTTTTATAATATTATTTCTTACTTAAACATTTAAAAGAGAAGCTAGTATTGATTTGATGAGTAAGATAAGAAAACTTTTAATTTTATTTACTCTACCTAATCTCTATGATATTATATCAATAAATTTACTATCCTTCTTTGGAAAGATAAATTTTAATTCATATAAATCAAACTCTTTTTATTTTAGCTATTCTTGACTTAATATTCTGATATAAGATAAGTTTTCCTTATAGTAAAACACCTTTTCAAAAGACCCACGCATGTAGAGGTAGGATAGAGTGGGATATTAAGTAGTAAATTAAGAAATAGTTATGTGAAATTTTATTTAATTAAAAACAAGGCTGCGTTAGCACGTTTTAGACTGCAATGATAAGCTAAATTCTCTAATATTTAGGCCTTTGTATATCAGTAATCGTATAAAATATATAATATAACTATTAACCTTAGTTTAGCCCTTTTATATTAATAAAAATGCAAAACGATAAAGTAAAATTATACCAAAATATTAATACAAATTTTCAAATGGATAATGCCGCTAGAAATATTTCAAATAACTTTACATTACCTTCTCTAGCCTCAAGCAAATTAGGAAAATTATTAGAACTTAAGGAAATAGAAGAAAAATTACAACAAAATAAAAGCAACACATCGACTGATTTAAGCTATAACTCTCTATCCTTAAATAATAGCGGTTCCTTTAAAAACAAAATAAGAAACCTAAAAAAATATGAAAGAAAATTGATTAAAACAACAAATTCTAAAGATTCTAATTTTTATAGTGTTTTTTATAATAAATCATTGAATATTAACAATAATAATAATGCAAATCTAATATCACAATCGCAAAACCTTAACCAAGAAAATAATTTTGTTTCTATATTTTCTTTAGCCTCTAATACAGCAAAATTAAATAATACAGCAAAAGGTTTAGACTTAAGCAAAAAAGGAATATCATTACCTTTAGTATTCTATCCTAACGTAAATTCTGAATTAGGACAGAAAGGAATATTAGATTTAAAAATTAATAGAGTTAAAAATTATTTAAATATATTTTCTAAATTTAATTCGGAAATAGCTAGTTATCAAAGTCTTGATTATAAATTTAATAGTGGTCATAATCACTCTATTAAAAATATAAGTACAATTTTAGAATCGTTTTTCATACGGTTTTTTACATTCATAAGTAAACCTTCTTTTGATATATCATCTTCAAAAGTTGGATTACGGATTTTTTACTTTACAACTATGCCTCATAAACCTAAAAACAACACAAAAAAAAGAAACAGAAAAAATAATTCAAATGCTAATAGCTCAGCACAAAACGCGACAGCACTTGGTAAAAATAAACAAATTGTTACTAGATTTATGTCTAGCTATCAAAAAATGTTAACAAGAAAATTATATAACAATTTCTTCTTTAAAAATAGAAATCAAAAAATGAGACAGTTGAAATTACTAGGAGATCTATTAACAAGAATATTTAAAAAACCTGTTGAATTGGAAATGACTAGATTATCTGCTCCTTATACTGATTCTACTGTATTCTCTAAAGTACTAGGATTGCTAAGCAATACTGTTAAATATAAAACAGTAATTAATAAATTATTGAGAAAAGCTAAATTTAAAAATCCTGCTAAAATGTTTAAAGAAACAGATACAAAAAGTTTAGCTAGAATAGCAAAAGGAAAAGTTTTACCTGCTTTCTTATCAGGTGTTAAAGTTAGAGTCGGTGGTCGATTATTAACACAAAGTGTAATACCTCGAAGAACGGTATCTATCTATCAAAGAGGATGTTTAGCTAGAGGTAAAGCTCATTTTGTAAATACTGCTCGATTTACCAATAAAAACAAAAGAGGTAGTTATAGTATAACTGTTTCAGTAGCAAATATATTTATGCAATAACTTAGAATTTTGTCATAGGCTCTCCCTACACAAATAAAACTATTAATTTAAAAATATATTACTATTATTTTTAACCCCTGAATATATACGGGTGTAGTATAATGGAAGAATTTAGGCACCGCCACGTCTAAGGTCTCAGTTCGATTCTGATCATCCGTATCACTTAGTTTTCTTCGTATAACACCCCCCAGCTAGTCTTGTAAGAGCTGGATAATTTTGAATATGAACCTTTAAAATATAAACATATGCTATAAATTAGCATTATTTTAACCCCTGCTTAACTTGATAAATTAAAAGAAGAAATTATTAATATTACGACACATTTATTTTTAGTTTATAAAACTCTTTACGACAATGCAATTAATAATGATAAACATATGATTAAGAATAAACTTTACATAGTCCAATTCCATTTCAGGCTTACATAATTTAATAAAAACAATTCAATTTTTTATCTAATAAAAGTTTCTTAAAAGTGTTGTAATGTTATTTTTAGCTATTTTATCCTTAATAGTGGCGGTAGCCCTACCTAGTGTTTCTAAAGGATTACCTCCTGTATTATTAACTAGAATTACCTCTATAATCTTTATTTATTCCAGTGCATTAGCTTTTAATGTTTATTATATTCAGTCAATTGGATCAGGAATAGGTATATATAGTGGTTTATTCCATGTAACTACGATCTCACAACTATTAGATACTTTCTTATTAATTATTGCATCTTTAATTCTAGTAGCTTGGCCTATAATGAATAATTCTAATAATAATAAAGTAGAAAACTTAAATTATGCTGGTGAATACTCTTTAATAGTATTGTTCAGTACTTTAGGTTCAACTCTTTTAGTTTCATCCGCTGATTTAATAACTATGTATTTAAGCATAGAATTACAATCATTTGGTGTATATATTTTAGCTGCTTTACACCGAAATTCTGAATCAGCTACTAATGCTGGATTAAAATATTTCTTATTAGGAGGTCTTTCTTCTTGTTTAATATTATTAGGTGCAGGATTAATATATACATATACAGGATTAACAAACTTCGAAGCTATTTATAGTTTAGTATCTGTTTATGATACATCTTCTGTTCTATTACAAGCAGGTGCAAATGGATTTACTTTAGGTATAATTTTAATAATTGTAGGATTTTTATTCAAAATATCAGCAGCACCTTTACACAATTGGTCTCCTGATGTTTATGATGATAGTCCAACTATTGTAACAATTTGGTTAACTATAATGCCTAAAATAGCTATTCTAATCTTTTTATTAGAAGTTATCACACAATCAACACCTTCAATAGCATACGGAGGTTGGATTGGAGATCTTTCTTCAGTAAAAAATCTATTATTAATAAGTTCTTTACTATCTTTAATAGTAGGTACAGTAGTAGGTTTAGCTCAATCTAGAATTAAACGACTTTTCGCCTATAGTACAATTTCACATATAGGATTTATATTATTAGCATTAGCAATTAATACAGAACAATCAATAGAATCCTTGATTTTTTATATAATCCAATACTCATTAACTAACTTAACTACATTCTTGATAATAATAGCTTTAGGTTATGTAATTCATAATAATGTAAATACTAATAGTATTAAAAAAGGATCAGAAAAAGATCTTGGATTTATTATAGAACTTAAAGGTCAATTCTTTGCAAATCCTTTACTTAGTTTAGGTTTAAGTATATGTTTATTTTCTATGGCTGGTGTTCCACCGTTAATAGGATTTTTCTCTAAACAGTTTGTTTTATATTCAGCTATAGAAAGTGGTTACTATTTTATGGCTGTAGTAGCAATTATAGTTAGTGTAATAAGTGCTTCATATTACTTAAAAATAATTAGAGTTCTTCATACTGAAAGCCTAACAGAAAGCCCTTCCGTAATAACAGAAAATAAAGATCAAAATTTATTTAAAAATGTTATTAACGAAGATAAAGCGGTTAGCGCTGTAATTACTAACTTCCATAGTTTTTTAATCTCTACTCTAACATTAACAATATTATTGTTTGTTCTTAAACCTTCTTTAATTTTAAATAGTACACAATTACTTTCTTTATCTTTATATAATTATTAATGAATACTTTAAATGTCTTATTTATTTTAGTTCCAGTTCTTACTCTTATTTTACTTGCTCTTAATTTATTTTTAGCTGTACATAATCCGGATGAAGCGAAAGTATCTGCTTACGAATGTGGGTATGATCCTATTCACGGACAAACACGTTCTACTTTCCATATTCATTTCTTTATCGTAGCACTATTATTTTTAGTATTCGATCTTGAAATCTTATTATTATTCCCTGTAGCTGTTACCCTGTATCAAATTTCAATATTTGGTTTCTCTATAGCTTTAATCTTCTTTATTGTATTAACTATAGGATTCATATTAGAAATAGGTTCAGGTCAAATAAAAATCACAAGTTCTGCTAGTGAAATAACAAATTAATCACCCCTTTCGTAAAATACAAAGTCCAGATCGGCTAATGAATGTTTTATGTATATTTTTTAATTTAGGATTTTATATTATTAAAGGTTTACTATAAAAAGGCTAGCGTATACTAGGAGGTTACACTAGGAGTACTATAAGAGCCCCACGCATATAGTATTTCTACCTGAAGACCATAATATAAATGATGATTATTTTAAAAGGGAAACTTGATTCCTAACTTAGTAAAAAATGCTACAAAAGTTACCAGTTGAATCACACCTGAATTTTATGATAGAAATTAGGGAAAAGTCAAAAACAACTAAGTGAGTTTTATTTATTTATTTGAGGAGACTTATAAACTCTATTAGAGAATTTTTTATTTAATAATCAATGTATTTCTTTAAATTTACTAAATCATGAAGGCACAATCTAAGGGATAATTTATCTTCTTTTTTATTAATAGAAATTGGACTAGAGATAGCTTCCATTCTAATGACTTTATTTTGAGACATTTTCTTATAATATCGTGAGCTTTTTAAGTTATTAAAGATTTCTTGTAAAACTAATGTGTTATAGATTATAGGTAAGTCCTTTCTATCTTTGAAAGTAAACACTTTACAAAATTGTTTTTGTTCAAAAGATACTTCTCTTAGGCCTATGTTTAATTTGTTTTTTAAGTTCATATTTTTTAAATTAAAAGAAGACAAAATAATAGGTTTTTGTTTTACGCTTTTATTAAGATCAGGGAGATTTTCACCATGTGATTATCAGCTTAATAACTATATTAATGTCTCCCAAACATTAATTCTGGTCAACTTAGGTTGATTTCAGTACTACTTAAGAAACTAATACAAATAATAATTTAAATATGAATACACATTTTTTAATCAATTCTCCTTTAGAACAATTCGAAGTAACTAGTTTAATAGGTTTAAACGCTCCTATTTTCGGTTATTTTAATTTAACTTTAACTAACTTAGCTTTATACTCATTATTAGTTTTATTCTTAGTTGTTTCTTTACATTTTATGGGAAATAATAATTCTAAATTAGTTCCTTCAAAATGGTCAATCGCATTAGAAAGCTTATTTGCAAGTATAAACTCTATGGTTAGAGAACAAATAGGTAAAGAAATTTACTTACCTTTTATCTATAGTCTTTTCTTCTTCATCTTAATAGGAAACTTAGTTGGGAATGTTCCATTTTCTTTCGCTATTACTACTTCTATTATTGTAACTCTAGGGCTTAGTTTCACAATTTGGCTTGGTGTAACAATTTTAGGATTAGCTAAACATAGATTACATTTCTTCTCTTACTTTATCCCTGCAGGTACACCACTTGCATTGGTTCCTCTATTAGTTTTAATTGAAATGATTTCATACGTGGCTAGAGCTGCTAGTCTTGGATTGCGATTATTCGCTAATTTAGTAGCTGGACACACATTAATGAAAATCTTAGCAACATTCTTATACCAAATGTTTGGTGCAGGTTTATTAGTAGCAGTATTAACTCTAATACCATTCACATTATTCTTAGCTATTCTTTCTCTAGAAGTAGCAGTAAGTTTAATTCAAGCGTATGTATTCACAATTCTTGTATGTTCATACATTAAAGATGCTGAAGATTTACACTAATTAAAGCTGTGTAACAATTTTCAAATTAATTACCCCTTTAATTTTACCCTTTTTACCCCTTCCAAACAATTATAAACAATAACATTGTGATAAAAGAGAGGTATTACTTGTTTTCATTGTTTTAGACTACTTAATAAAATTACTAGTTTTAACAAATTATTAAAAGTAATGATCATATAAACATTTATAAATTAAAAGAGTATGATCATTAATGTAACGAGTATAGTTAAGTGGTATAGCCTCTACCTTCCAAGTAGATATCATCAGTTCGACTCTGATTACTCGTATAACTCGCAATTAAAAATTATTAAACCATGTAGAATGGTCTAAAGCAAGGCTAAACAGGTGAAAAAATAAATATCGATGAGTAAATTAATACCGTTAGGTTTATTTAAATAACTCTTTATATTATTTGCATCTTTAGCTGAATTGGTACAGCAAATGCCTTCGAAGCATAAGTTTATTGGTTCGAGTCCAATAGGATGCTTTATATTCATATATAAATATATAAACTTTTAAATAAAAATATTAATACTCTCTTAAAAGAGATAAAGATAAAATTAATATTTTTAAATAAGCTATTAATTTTGTTTTTAAGTCAAAGCTCTAATTCTAATTCTTTTGTAAAAAAAAGAAGCTTTATTAGACTATTATTTGCTAAATAAAAAAAAAATAATTTGGGATTTTACCTAATGAATTGGTTATATTCTACTAATGCCAAAGAAATTGGTACAATGTATTTAGTATTCTCGGTTTTTGCTGGTATGATCGGTACTGCATTCTCAGTACTTATTAGATTAGAATTAGCAGCTCCTGGAGTTCAAATCCTTCAAGGTGACCACCAGTTATTTAATGTTATAATCACTGCTCACGCATTTATCATGATCTTCTTTATGGTTAACGCCTCAGTTACACAAATTAGTATTCTTCGATTTACCACTGGTAATTCTATTGACAGTAAGTCATCTAATTCCAATTTATCACCAAAAAGATCTATAGACCCTAAGAAAGCCCCTCACAAGTATACTAAGCATGTTATTGAAGATCCTTACAATAATCGTAAGAGTATTGCTTTAATAGCAAAAAAAGCTGTTGGAGTGTATATATTCTCTGCACAGGATGGAACTTGCTATATTGGAAGTAGTATTTCATTATATGCACGAGCATGTTCTTATTTTATGCCTAGTATTCTAAGTAAAGGTGATCGACGAGTTTTACGATACTTTCACAAGTATGGTTTTCAAGGTGTAACGCTTACACTACTTATCATGGAACCAAATAGTTCTAGTGAGAAGGCTGTAGAACTAGAACAATACTGTATGGATACACTTAGTCCAGATCTAAACGTAGATCTTGTAGCTAGTAGCACAGGATATCACGAACCAATGTCACAATATTGGCGTGACTATTTTAGAAAAACACGAGGTATTAAAATATTTATTTATGATACAGTACAAGCTAAATTAATATTTCTTAGTGATAGTATTCAGTATGTAGCAGATCATATTGGAATCCATCGTTCTACAGTAATACGTTATACTGAGAGTGGTGAACTATATCTTAACCGATTTCTTATTTCTTATGAACCTTTAACAGAAATGGAAGCAGGTACAGAACTAGATCTACCCACTTTCAAGGAAATATTAACAAATGTACGACTGCAACATGATCTAGCAACAGTACAACCTTTTAGTAAACCTGTATTAGCGGAAAATGTAATACACCCGCATCTTACAAAAACTTATACTAGTATTAATTCACTAGTTAATGGTATTAAAGGTGATCGAGGAACTATTCGAAACTATCTTTCTGGTGAACAAGTTGGGAAATTATACCGAAAACAATGGAAACTTACTTACGTAGACAAGAAGGACAATAATAAGTAAAAATAGGCATAGCCGGGTTATGGAGTAATCTATAACTTTCTTATCGCTGTATGCTGGAAACCCCTTAGAGTCAAGTAAACTAGATAGAATGGGTATTTAGACTAAATATTCTCTCTTCTAAATCAGTAACATATGCTTGAATTGGGCAATCAGCAGGAAACCAATAGAAAAATGGAAAGTAGAGTAAGTCTCTCTATTTTATGATAGTTTTCTTAGTAGGATCCTCAGAGACTATACGCGATACAACCTAACTAATATTTTTATTAAAGGTTGAAGATATAGTCCGGCTCTATTGGAAACAGTAGAGGTAATCGTATGCCAGCTTTAGTGGGTGGATTTGGTAACTATTTATTACCAGTTCAAGTAGGGGCACCAGATATGGCCTTCCCTCGATTAAATAACATTTCATTCTGGTTATTACCTCCTTCATTAATTTTATTACTAGTTAGTTCACTAGTTGAAAACGGTGCTGGTACTGGATGGACAGTTTATCCTCCATTATCAGGAGTACAATCACACTCAGGTGGTTCTGTAGATTTAGCTATCTTCAGTTTACACTTAGCTGGGGTTAGTTCACTATTAGGTGCAATTAACTTTATAACAACTGTATTGAATATGAGAACTAACGGTATGAGCCTACATAAATTGCCTCTTTTCGTATGGGCTATTTTTGTTACAGCTATACTATTATTACTTTCTCTTCCTGTATTGGCTGGTGCTATCACAATGCTTTTAACAGATAGAAATTTCAATACTAGTTTCTATGACCCAGCTGGAGGTGGGGACCCAGTATTATATCAACATCTATTCTGGTTCTTTGGACACCCTGAAGTTTATATTTTAATTATACCTGGATTTGGTATTGTAAGTCACGTTGTTGCTACATTCTCAGGTAAACCTATCTTTGGATATCTTGGAATGGTTTACGCTATGTTCTCTATTGGAATCTTAGGATTCGTAGTGTGGTCTCACCACATGTTCACAGTAGGAATGGATGTCGATACAAGAGCTTATTTCACAGCTGCAACAATGGTTATTGCTGTTCCAACAGGAATTAAAATCTTCTCATGGTTAGGTACTCTATACGGAGGTAGCCTACGATACACTACTCCTTTACTATTCACAATAGGATTCATCGCTTTATTCACAATCGGTGGATTAACAGGAGTTGTATTAGCTAATGCTTCTATGGATATTGCTCTACACGATACTTATTACGTAGTAGCTCACTTCCATTATGTATTATCAATGGGGGCTGTATTCGCATTATTCTCAGGATTTTACTTCTGGACGCCAAAAATCGTAGGATTAACATATAGTGAATTACTAGGAAAAATACACTTCTGGACACTGTTTGTTGGAGTGAATTTAACATTCTTCCCTCAACACTTCTTAGGGCTAAGTGGAATGCCAAGAAGAATCCCAGATTATCCAGATGCATTCGCAGGATGGAATGCTGTATCTAGTTTTGGATCATTAATTAGTGTAATCGCTACAGTTTTATTCGGTTATATTATTTATGACTTATTTGCAAACGGTAAAGAAGTAAGTAATAATCCATGGGCAGTACCTTCATACTTCTCTGATACAGTTCAATTTAAGAGTGAAACACAAACAGCAAATACTTTAGAATGGGCATTGGCTAGTCCTATACCATTCCATGCATATGGCGTTCTACCCACTCAATCTTAATTTATATTTAATTATGACAATATTAAATTTAATAAATCTATTAGTATTAAGAGTATACTGTATACTGGAACTCTATAAAGAAAGCGCTTACCCTGAATTATTAATAAGAAAATTTAGACTATTGATTTCAAATATTAAAGAAACTTGTTTTTATGTTTCTGTAACTATTTTCTCAATAGCATTATTACCGCTACTTATTTTAATCTCTGTATCATCAGGTAAAGTTAAAGGAATTTTATTAAAAAATAATCTCTTACTTTATTCCTTTGCATTAATCTCAGGTTTAAAGAATCTAAATTTACTTCTAAAAATACAAATTTTATTTTATTCATTTAATTTTAGCCTATTTATCTTATCTATATTAATATTCTTTCAAATGAATTTATTTGAATTTATTTCCAATTCTAATTTGACTGAACTTGTTTATTTAATTTTATTAAATTATACTTTAATGGAATTAGAACCCTCTTCATTAATCTTAAATGGGGATACATTAACATTTGATCCATTTATTTTTATGAGCTCAGGTGCGGGGAACGAAAATTCAAACCCTTTAGGTATATTCTCACAGGCACATGGAAACCCTATTTATATGATAGAAATTGGACCAGGTGCGGAATATGCCAGATGGACTGTTACCTTTAGTATAGTTGATCCAGCTACTCAATTTCTGGCTCTTAAAAAAGCTATACTGATGTTAGCTAACCCATTAGCAACTGAGGATCCTACTCATGCAGAATATAACCATCTTAATAATCTTGCATTACAAGCTGAAGCTGAACCTAGCAATAGTGCTGCTTACGCTTGCGAAATAGCCAGAAAAACTAAATATACTCACGAAGGATTTTCGTTAGGTAAAGATGTTTATCTTTCAGCCACTGAAGGGCAAAAACTTGCTATAAGTAGAAATCCAGAAACAGCTATGTATGCATATGAATATGATGCTTATGAAGTAGAGGACTGGTCACCATCTGTAAAGATGTCAAAAACTGAAGATAATATTTCTAATATAAGGGCTCATTTAACTCACTTGAGATCTTTAAATTATTATATTAATACAGAATTAGAAGATCTGCGAGTTAAAAATATAGAAGAAATAGAAAAAGCTTTAAATTAATAAACAAATTTAGAATTAGTTTAGTTAAACCAATATTATTTCATGCATAAAATACTTCCTGCACAAAATTAACTTTAATTAACCCCTTTCTGTACAAAATTAACTTTAATTAACCCCTTTCTAAATTATATGCCTGTATTTGAAGTATCTATTTGCATAATAGAGAGAATTATAGTTGAAAATCTTATATATTTTAATAGTTGCAGACCTTAAAAGTATAAAAAAATACTGGTATTAGTCTAAAGTTTACTTCGATCTAAAAATAAATTGTTTAAACACATGCAGTGTTATCTTTTTTAATATTTATTTTACAATTAGATATAACTGTAATAACTATCAACATAAAAACTTATATGGTAATTTATATATTTATTTGTTTGCTATACACTGCTTTTTATATATGAATGGGTTCAACCCCCTAGCCGCCGTACTATATATGGCAATTGTTATTTTAATTAAAAATCAGAGCGTAATTATTTTGCTATTTTTCTGTTATAAAATTATTTAGTTTTTGTTAATTTATTATTAGATTAGTTTCCGATAATCGTCCATATGTTTTATCTATTTATAATCGTTTCATATTGGAAAAAATAAAAATCATTCTTTCTAAAAGTGTATAAGCGATTCCTATCCTAAGTAGGAGAAGGGAAATACCGCAGATTACTTCTGTAACCCTCTTCTGCAATGTAAATTTTATAAGTTTATATTAAGGTTTAGTACGCTTAATTTATTACCGGTTCCCAAAGGAAATTACAAATATTTAAACCATGAATCTTTCATTATTATTATTTTTAATTGGTGTATTAGGATTTATTTTAAATCGAAAAAATATTATCTTAATGATCATTGCGATAGAAATAATGCTATTAGCTGTTACTTTATTAATTTTAATTAGTTCATTCAGTTTCGATGATGGAATAGGGCAAACTTTTAGCATATTCATTATCTCAATAGCAGGTGCAGAATCAGTTATAGGTTTAAGTATTCTTGTAGCTTTTTATAGATTAAGAGGAAATATTTCACTTAGATCATAATGTATTTATCAATATTAATTTTACCTTTATTAGGTTCTATTGTTTCAGGTTTATTAGGACGAAAAGTTGGAGTAACAGGAGCACATTTAATTACATGTACTTGTCTAATTTTATCGGCATTATTAATGACAGTAGCTTTCTATGAAGTAGGTATTTGTGGAAGCCCTGTTTACATTAATTTAGTAAGTTGGGTTGATTCTGAATTTATGTCTATTTCATGGGAATTAGCTTTTGATCAATTGACTGTTAGTCTAGGATTAGCTGTTTTATATTGTTCTAGTTTAATCCATATTTATTCTACCGATTATCTTTCTGAAGACCCACATCAACAAAGATTTATGAGTTACCTTTCTTTATTCACTTTCGGTATGTTAGTTTTAATTACAGGTGCTAATTACTTTGTTATGTTTGTAGGTTGGGAATTAATTGGTGTTGTTTCATATCTATTAATCAATTTCTACTTTACTAGAATTCAAGCTAATAAAGCGGCTATACTAGCCTTAACTATGAATAGAGTAGGAGATATGGGATTAAGTATAGGATTCTTCGCTGTTTTTGCTTTATTTGGATCAGTAAATTATTCTACTGTTTTCAGTTTAGCACCATTCATGAATGAAACTGCTATTACAATTATAGCTCTTCTAATCTTCTCTGGGGCTATGGCTAAATCTAGTCAGGTGCCTCTACACAGTTGGTTACCAGGTTCAATGGAAGCTCCAACTCCTGTTTCCGCTCTACTTCACGCAGCTACACTAGTAACGGCGGGTATTTACTTACTTGTTAGATCTTCTCCTATATTAGAATATAGTTCTACAGCTTTATTAGTTATTACTTTAGTAGGTGCTTCTACAGCATTCTTTGCTGCTACAACAGGTTTAGTTCAGAACGATCTTAAACGAATAATAGCTTTCAGTACAATTTCACAGCTAGGTTATATGGTAATGGCTGTCGGATTATCACAACATAATGTTGCTATGTTCCATACAATCAATCATGCTTTCTTCAAAGCGCTACTATTCCTTGGTGCTGGTACTGTAATTCATAGTTTTGCGGATCAACAAGATGTAAGAAAAATGGGTGGTTTAATTAACTTCTTACCTTTCACATATACAACTATGTTAGTAGGGTCTCTATCATTACTTGCGACTCCATTCTTGACTGGTTTCTATTCAAAAGATTTAATAATAGAACTAGCATTTGCTCAATATAGTTTAAGTGGAACTTATGCATATGTATTAGGATGCTGCGCTGCGATGTTCACAGCTGCTTACTCGGCAAGATTAGTTTCATTAGTTTTCTTAACAACTCCTAATGGACCTAAAACAAGTTATTTAAATAGCCACGAAGCTAACTGGTCTGTAATAATACCTTTATTCTTATTATCTCTTTTCTCTATCGCATTTGGATACATCTTTTCAGATCTATTTGTTGGTGTAGGTTCAGATTTCTTTGGTAACTCAGTATTTATACATCCTAATAATGTAAGTTTAATAGAAGCTGAATTCTCATTACCATTGTTAATTAAACTACTTCCAGCTCTATTATCTTTATTAGGTGCTACTTTAGCCTTTTATCTATATAACTTTAATCCTGAATTTGTAATTAATTTAACTGAAACTTCATTTGGTAGAAAAATATATACTTTCTTAAATGGTAAATATCTATTTGATGTTGTTTATAACAATTATATTATTGGAGCAGGATTACAATTTGGTTATATGATTTCTAAGGTATTAGATAGAGGTGTAATTGAACTTGCAGGACCTCATGGTCTAACTTCTATTTTATCCCAAACTGGATTTAATATCTCTAAATTAGATACAGGTCATATCACCACATATGCACTTTATATCGTGTTATGGTTAGTTGCATTCTTATTTATCCTCTTTAGTCCTATTTTACTAGGTGAAACTGTATTAGATCCTCGATTACTAATAGTTGTATTCTACACTCTAGGTATAGTTCTACTTTCCTCTAGTCAAATTGAAAAATCAAACTAATTTAACCCCTTTCTAAATTATAATCGCTTCTCTATATAAGTCGTTATAAATAATTTCTATACATTAATTTAGTCTTACAAATAAAAATATTGTAAAAAAAAATTAGTAAGTCTATCTAAGCCGGGCGTACTCGTTACACTATGTAACTTTCTCAAAATATAAATATTAAACATAAAAATATTAATTCCTGCCCTTACTTTAAATAGAAGGGTCACTTCTTCTTGGTGAATACCTACTTAATAGTTATATTATCTTTTTTTTGAGGTATAACAATATTTTGTATATAATCTCTTTGCCGGTTATTTTTTTACAATCCGTTTATATAAAGTTAAATATATATTTTAAGCAATAAATTAAAGTAAGCGCTTATCACTGCACTTAAACTATACAATGATCTTTACCATCCGTAAGT
>Ga0233330_1000001_pt1:37500-54515 | contig 54515 bp, 35 predicted proteins | sample GEONDECOMP201_FD_180703 | JGI IMG/M metagenome (GOLD analysis project Ga0233330, IMG submission 180703) | Leaf litter microbial communities from Shasta-Trinity National Forest, California, United States - GEON-DECOMP-201 | ecosystem: Environmental > Terrestrial > Plant litter >... | reverse complement strand
ATAGACTCAGATCTTCAATTGGGTAGTTCGGGACCCAATCACATTCTTTCTCGCATACTTGATTAATACAAAATATTATAAATAGACATTACAGTAACATTTCATGGAATTCACTTTGTAATAAGCCATGGACAAAACGAACAAGAATATGTGAATCAATTAGAATTGATTGTATTTATTGTTCGGTCCTTTGGTCTTCCACCCGTGGTGGGTGGGAGAATGATGAAGAAATTGACGGAAAAAGGTAAGAATTGAATCTATTTCAAAGGCGTATATTCATGTTCCTATTTCCCGAATAGAATACTTTCTGGCTGGATATTTTCATTAATATCTAGCCTCATTCTTACCTATTCTTGCATCCTTTATTTCCGGAGCTTTGGCCCCCACGGGTCAAGAACCGGACCACTAGTTATGAATCAGGTATCGAACCAATGGGATATACTTGGATCCGATCTAGGATCATTATATGTTCCCTCCAGTTCTTGTTTTTCCTAATGTTGGAACAGTCTCCCTTTATCTATGGGCTATGAGTTCTAGTATACAGGGTATATCCGCATTTATAGGAGCTTTCATTCTCGTGCTTATTTTCATCGTTGTTCAGTTCATGCGTGGCAAAAAGGAGCATTGGAATGGTCCTCAGTTTCCGAGTATTCGGGGGGGGAGGGAAGTATAAAATGACATAAAGCCAATGATTGATCCTATAGAGTTACCTTTACTCAATCAAAAAATTCCAAATCCAGGTATTTAAACTATCCCAAACGATCTGTCGAACGAATTGGACCAGACTCTCCAGTTTATGGCCGCTCCTTTACGGTACTAGTTGTGGTTCCATCGAATTCGCTTCATTAATAGGTTCGCAATTCGACTCCGATCGTTACGGTTTGGTACCAAGATAAGGTCCTGGACGAGTTGACCTCATTGTAACAGCGGGGCCTGTGACCATGAAAAAGGCTCCTTCTGTAGTGAGATTGATTATACGAACAAATGTCCGAACCAAAATATGTAGTTGCCATGGGAGCATGTACGATTACAGAGGAATGTTTGGTACAGATTCTTATAGTACTGTTCACGGAGTGGATAAGTTCATTCCTGTGGATGTCTATTCGCCGGGTTGCCCCAGAGGCTATTATAGGTGCTATAACGACACTTCGTGAAAGAAAAGATAGCTCGATGGATATATGAGGACCGAGCTCCAACAAGGAAAGAAGAAAATATTTCACTATAAATCATAAGTTTAATCATGTTGGATCCAGTATTAATATTGGGAACTACGATCCAAAGTTATTACATCAATTTTCTGAACCTCAATTCAATTCTACTTTGGAAATACCCTCTGAAACGTTTGGATCTACTTCAACCCTGCTATCGTTTGGATAATACATTCCATTTCGGTTCGGACGGGATAGGATTAATAGATTCTGACTAGTATCGGAGCCGAATTCTTATCCATTCAATTCTTCCATTCTTCCATATTCCCGGATATGGATGAGAGATGGATTAACGAATCCAAAAATTTTATTGACGCATCAGAAATGCGCCAATAACGCGCACACGATGTACGAGAACCAAAAGGAGGATTCGATTGATTTTATACTAGAGCTTATAATAGATTCTATTTCCACCGTAAAATCTTGCCCTCTGAGTTCTCGATCCTACTTTTTGATATGTAGAGAGTATCGGGATTCAATTTGATATGTAGAGAGTCTCGGGATTCAATTGGAACGGACAGGAAGGGACAATATGAGCAAAGAAGAGGGAGAGAACAGAATAGATTGATTCATCTATCTATTTTGATCGGGGTATCTCCGTATGTACATATACATACGGATCTGTCAATATCCATGTACCCATATCCATCTAGCTAGAATAGATAGATATGGGTACATGGATATTGACATCTTGCCAGGAACCAGATTTGAACTGGTGACACGAGGATTTTCAGTCCTCTGCTCTACCAACTGAGCTATCCCGGCTCTTCCCTGTGGATCATCCTGGTACAGGGTTTTAACTTGTGTCAACTAAAAATAAGGAAAAAAAGGATTTTTCCTAGTTTTTAGAAAGATCTTTATTGTTTTCGATCTGGAAGTCACTAAATCGAATAATTTCGAAATGATCTAAGTGGATAATCTATCACAAAATGATTTGATAATATGATCAACCGGTCAACCCAACTTGTCATAAGATGGATGGAAAGATTCATGTTCTAATTTATTCTCTTCATGAATAAAGAAAATATTGGGGTAAAAGAATCGAGAAGTGAGAATGGATTCGAACTAACGGAATTGGAGAAAATAGATCAGTCGTTCGGAACCGAACCTGGGTGGGGATAGAGGGATTTGAACCCTCACGGTCTATAAAGCCAACGGATTTTCCTCCTACTGCAATTTGCATTGTTGTTGACATTGACACGTAGAATTGGACTCTATCTTTATCCTCGTCCAACCATTAATTCCAAAAACTGATTAAACTCTCTATCTAGAGTAGATAAGTTCATAATTGGATTACTTAATGTCAAATCATTACTTCAACTCGAATCTGGCATCTATCTTACGAAGAAAATGCTTGGAAGGATTCAAGTTCTGATCGCGAGTTTTGTTTTATATAACATTCTCACTTTCGAGGTGTAAATAGAGCGTTCTATAAATACAGTATTGGACCAAATGAGATTCATTCGTTAGAATAGCTTCCATTGAGTCTCTGCACCTATCCCCTTCCTATCCTAGGAGAAGAAACCATTGTCTCCATGAACCGGATTTGGCTCAGGATTACCCATTCAATATATCCCAGGGTTCCCTGTATTTGGAAGCTATCACTTGGTAGGTTTCCATACCAAGGCTCAATTCGATCAAGTCCGTAGCGTCTACCAATTCCGCCATATCCCCTTCTCAGAGAACGAGATCATACCTTCCTTGATCTAATCCTATTATGTAATCCCATCAGCGTTATTCATTGGATATTTGCTCAATATTGGGTGAGATAAATATCCTACCTTACTCCTCTTCTCTCGCCATCTCTATCTCTACCCCAATCGAATATGACTGGGAATCATTATATTATTTATGCATTTTCAATGCAATATTATTATCCGCCCTTAGTCGATTTGGAATAGTGAGTAAAACGATCGATATCAATTGACCCTTACTTCCCTTTTTTTCCCTTGAAGGAATCTACATTCAAACAATGTTCCGTTGTAATTGTAATCTGGATTGCGTCATTGAATCTGATTCGCGCTATAATTGTTAGGATTCCAAAAGAATCTATGGATCTCACGCCAATGAAATGAGGAGTTATATTCCATTGAGCCTGCTTAGCTCAGAGGTTAGAGCATCGCACTTGTAATGCGATGGTCATCGGTTCGATCCCGATAGCTGGCTCTTTTCCGTTCCTCTCATTCCCATAATCCCCAAAGTTTTGGGAGGATCACGATGGAATGGAGAATACTCTTCCGATCGTTCGTCGGGTCCGTCATGCCGTGATCACTTACTCCCAACTAGGAACGGGATAAATGATTGGAGCTATTAGGATCTTTGGAGAAAGATCTTCATTCTCTATATAAAATAATTCCAGTACTCGTACGGGTTATACTATCCTTTCTTCTTTCCAGCACTATTTGTTAATTGAATAAGGAGTTTCTATGTCCCGTTATCGGGGACCTCGTTTAAAAATAATACGTCGTCTGAAAACTTTACCAGGGCTCACTAGTAAAAGACCCAAATACAGAAATGATTCGATAAACCGGTCGTCTTCCAGGAAAATCTCTCAATATCGTATCCGGCTAGAAGAGAAACAGAAATTGCGTTTTCATTACGGACTAACGGAGCGACAATTACTGAAATATGTTCGTATTGCTAGAAGAGCCAAGGGATCAACGGGCCAGGTCCTATTGCAATTACTTGAAATGCGTTCGGATAATATTATTTTTCGATTGGGTATGGCTCCCACCATTCCCGGAGCTAGACAATTAGTTAATCATGGACATATCCGGGTCAATGACCATATGGTAGATATACCAAGTTACCCTTGCAAACCTCAAGATGTGATTACTATAAGAGATCAACCAAGATTGAGAACTATTATTAGGAAGAATATAGATCTGTTACAGAGGGATAAATTGCCAAATCATTTGACTTTTAATTCGTTACAATATAAAGGATTCATCAATCAAATAATAGATAGTAAATGGATCAGTTTGAAGATTAATGAATTGCTGGTCGTAGAGTATTATTCCCGTCAAGCTTGAATCGAGAATGAAATGAAAAGGAGGGGTTGGGTTGATGGACATCTGAAAATTATGTTCTTGTCCCTTCTTTTTCCCCTCCCCAAAGGGGACATTTTCTAATCCTTCCGTACGTTACATTAGAATCTTGTTATCCACGATACTTTTATTGCTTCTTCAAATGGTTTTTACCTTTCCCATACCACGAATCAATGTTCGTTCTATTTTCTATATCACAAATAGAAGGAGATTGATCCCGGAATTAGGAGATCTATTGGGATTCAATAGATTGGAAAAACAATGGATGAGTAAGGCGAAGATACGGAAAGAGAGGGATTCGAACCCTCGGTAAGCAGAAGCCTACATAGCAGTTCCAATGCTACGCCTTGAACCGCTCGGCCATCTTTCCTATGAGATATCTCGGTTTTCATTAACAAAATTAGTAAATAGCAACTTCTTTACGAAGTATTTTTGTTCAGGTACGAACAGTTCAATCTTTCGGAAAAAAATGGATAATAAATAAGGTAATGATTCAATCCTCCCCGGAAAGACAAAAGGACATTTTCTCAAACTTCTTCCTATTTCTTTTAGGAAATCCTCAATAATCCCTGTTGATCTGACGATCTTTTTCGGTCGGATCGCCCAATCAATAATTGGAGACAGATTCATTTATTCATTCCATGTTATGATCATATATGGATCTGTAGTGATCGTCTTATCAATTGTATGATAACTAATTCTTTTGCAATGATCCTGTGTCATGCATGATAACCATATTTTTCCCGATATTCCTTTATCTATATGGATAAGGCGCACACAATTGCTAGGTGGGCATTTCATTATCATTATGCAATGCTCGATCGTTTAACTCTTTCTTTGTTCGGATCATGATCGAACTGAACTTATCGAGTTTACCAAATCTAGTATTCTTTCACTACGAATCTTTTTTTTTATTATTATTATTCATCAATATTACAAATGAACAATTATTTTCAATATTCCCTATCTATTTCAATTTGAAAGAATCAATTGGAATAGATAGAATGAAAACATATTTACGATTGTAAGGAAATCCATTTTATGGTATTGTGCACCAGAAAAAAATTTCGTTCATGGAATCATTTGCGTAAGGGAATGAAGGAAATTAGAAAATCTGTAATTGACTATGCCTAGATCTCAGAGAAATGACAATTTTATTGATAAGACCTTCACAATTGTAGCGGATATCTTATTGCGAATAATCCCGATGGCTCCGGGGGAAAAAGAAGCATTTACCTATTACAGAGATGGTGTGATTTGATATTTTTGCCGTTCTTAGTTTTTTGGGAAAGAAAAGGTATTCGGGAATATAAATTGGGTAAAATAAAACTTACGCTCAGTGAAGGTGAGTTCTGGAGATAGAACAATTCCTTCTGTCGTGTATCCCCGGTCAATGCAGCCTTAGATGCTCTCATCTCCTTAGGATTTTAGTACCGAGCGAAAGGTTACACCTATGCAATAGGCCTTGCTTGTATAGTTTAACCTATCTGATAGGCGCGCATGGGGGGAGAAAGCACTACGTATGGAAATCGACAACACAAAAGCTTCGTTATAGCCCATATGCATTACCCTTTTCCGAAGGGTAGTGAGAATGGTTGGGACAACAAACATCCATCTCGTTTGTACTTCGGATACCCCTATCATGGAACCATCGGAGATTGTTGAAGTGATTAATCCCCGGAGAATACAGGGCGTTAAGAACAAAGAAATTGTTAGAGGTTCCATTCCTAGTACTCAGATCCTTGGTGTTCGGAAAAGAATCTTTGCAAGAAGGATGGCTAGAGATTCATTGGAAATACACTAGCCCCTGTTAATTCATAATATTGGGTCAGAATCTTTTTTTTTTCTTTTTTCAATTCCACGGATTACTCCCCGTATTACGTACTGTAAATAAAGGAGGAGCCGTATGAGGTGGGAATCTCATGTACGGTTTTGAAGCGGAGATCATTTCAATGGAATGAACGACCGTAACGGATGTCAGCTCAATCGGAAGGGGAATATGCGGAAGCTTTACAAAATTATTATGAAGCTATGCGACTAGAAACTGACCCTTATGATCGAAGTTATATACTTTATAATATAGGTCTTGTCCATACAAGTAATGGGGAACATACGAAGGCTTTGGAATATTATTTTCAAGCATTAGAACGGAACCCATCCTTACCACAAGCTCTTAATAATACGGCCTTGATCTGTCATTACGTGCGGCTATCTGTACCATAGAATAACTTAGTTAATAACTACTACGGGTAAGAACAAAAGGCTTTCTACATATGCACCGTTCCAAGTAACGGTTTTTATCAGCTGTAGCAAAACAAAACATCTCTCATAGGAGCCCGAATATGAATAGATAGATAGAGCCTAAATATTCCATGGATAAAAAATGAAATTGATGATGGAAGCACCATAAAGATCAATTATTGAAAGAAGGTCCGGGCTGATACGATCAAATCTGCTCATTGACAAGAATAAGGAATCAACTTATGTAATAGAGTCGATCTACTAAGCTATTGAGCAGCGGTGTAGCATCAGATCCTAAAGATGTGAAGTACTCCAGACGGAAAGTACTCTTCAAAATTTCTATATGGAACTGAGATAGTTACCTTGCAAAAAGACTTTTATTTGGACGATCAATCTGAAATCTCTTCCTATACTTCACTTTTTGAGGGTAGGAGAAAAGATAGAACCTGATCATTTAATTGATTGGAAGTGAAATCAGAAACTCATGTCATTGACTTTTTTTGGTCCTTTAGTTAATATGAACTCCCAATGAATCATCTCCAATCCAAGAATATTTTGAAATTTGGGTAGAGGACTAAAGAATAGTTGATTGAGCCGTATGAGGTAGGAAACTCTCAAGTACGGTTCTGAGGGAAGAAAACTTTTCCAAGTGGACCTATCCCGACCGAGGAGAACAGGCCATTCGACAGGGAGATCCTGAAACTGCGGAGGCTTGGTTCGATCAGGCTGCTGAGTATTGGGAACAAGCTATAGCACTTGCTCCAGGCAATTACATTGAAGCACAAAATTGGTTAAAGATTACAGGACGCGTTGGAGAATGATAATTTCTATTTTTGGGAAATCGTTTGAATTATTTAATATCTTTTTTTCTCAAAATCAATGGAATTATTCCAAAATATTTCCCAAAATTAGATTCGATTCCGTTGGCATCTCATAGGAATATATTTACAATATAACAAAGAATACCTTTTCTGGTTCTGAATTGTTAATGGATCTTTTTAATAGGGGTAAAATCCATCCGGAGATGTCTTTCATTAATGATGCATTAATAAAGATTTATAATGGATGGTCTTTTATATGGAAGAGTATTAATAGATGGAGAAATATATATGGATATATATATATATATATCCATATATATTTCTCCATCTATTAACATTGTAATAATCACCGGTAAATGCTTTTTTTTCTAGTGACATCACACTAAAAAGTCTGTTTCTGAATCGTAAAAGCCCACAGTCCCTTAAGCACCTAAAAAATATGTCATAATATAAATGAACACCTGCCTCATATCGACTCCCGTATCATAGTCGCTCCAGTCATAAACTAGAAAATAAGGGGAGAAACGAGTTGAGATATATCTCTCGGAAGTTAACTAATTCCTATTGGCAGGTTTCTTCTTATTTATGTCCCATCCGGAAAGAGGAGAATTAAATGATCATTCGTTCACCAGAACCAGAAGTAAAGGTCGTAGTGGAGAGGGATCCTGTCAAAACTTCTTTTGAGAAATGGGCCAAACCTGGTCATTTCTCAAAGACACTAGCTAAAGGCCCTGATACTACCACTTGGATTTGGAACTTACATGCTGATGCTCACGATTTTGATAGCCATACTAATGATTTGGAAGAAATTTCTCGCAAAGTATTTAGCGCTCATTTTGGTCAACTAGCCATCATCTTTATTTGGTTAAGTGGGATGTACTATCATGGCGCTCGTTTCTCCAATTATGAAGCATGGCTGGGTGATCCCACTCACATCAAACCCAGTGCTCAAGTAGTTTGGCCAATAGTAGGTCAAGAAATATTAAATGGGGATGTAGGTGGAGGTTTTCGAGGGATACAAATAACCTCTGGGTTCTTCCAGATTTGGCGAGCATCTGGAATAACCAGTGAATTACAACTTTACTGCACTGCAATTGGTGCATTGATCTTTGCAGCGTTAATGCTTTTTGCTGGATGGTTCCATTATCACAAAGCTGCCCCAAAATTGGCTTGGTTCCAAGATGTAGAATCCATGTTGAACCATCATTTAGCAGGGTTACTAGGACTTGGATCTCTATCTTGGGCAGGACATCAAATACACGTCTCCCTACCCATTAACCAACTTCTAGACGCTGGAGTGGATCCTAAAGAGATACCACTTCCTCATGAATTTATTTTGAATCGTGATCTTTTGGCTCAACTTTATCCCAGTTTTGCTAAGGGATTGACCCCATTTTTCACCCTTAATTGGTCGGAATATTCAGACTTTTTGACTTTTCGTGGAGGATTAAATCCAGTAACGGGGGGTCTTTGGCTGACTGATACTGCGCATCATCATTTGGCTATTGCAGTTCTTTTCCTGATAGCCGGTCATATGTATAGGACCAATTGGATGATTGGCCATAACCTTAAGGACATTTTAGAAGCTCATAAAGGTCCATTTACGGGGGAGGGCCATAAAGGTCTTTACGAGATCTTAACTACTTCATGGCATGCTCAATTAGCTATTAACCTAGCTCTTTTAGGATCTTTAACTATTGTCGTAGCTCACCACATGTATGCGATGCCCCCCTATCCATACCTAGCTATTGACTACGGTACCCAACTCTCTTTGTTCACACATCATATGTGGATTGGTGGGTTTATCATAGTTGGCGCTGCTGCGCATGCAGCGATTTTTATGGTAAGAGACTATGACCCAACTACTCAATACAACAATTTATTAGATCGCGTTCTTAGACATCGTGATGCAATTGTATCACACCTCAACTGGGTATGTATATTCTTAGGCTTTCATAGTTTTGGTCTGTATATTCATAATGATACTATGAGCGCTCCAGGACGTCCTCAAGATATGTTCTCAGATACTGCTATACAATTACAACCTATCTTTGCTCAATGGATACAAAACACTCATGCTTCAGCACCTGGTTCAACAGCTCCTGGTGCAACAGCGAGTACCAGCTTAACCTGGGGAGGTGGTGATTTGGTGACAGTAGGTTCCAAAGTGGCTTTGTTACCAATTCCATTAGGAACCGCGGATTTTTTGGTACATCACATTCATGCATTTACTATCCATGTGACTGTTTTAATCCTACTTAAAGGTGTTCTATTTGCCCGTAGCTCCCGTTTAATACCTGATAAAGCGAATCTTGGTTTTCGCTTTCCTTGTGATGGACCTGGGAGAGGAGGAACATGTCAAGTATCTGCCTGGGATCATGTTTTCCTTGGTTTATTCTGGATGTACAATGCAATTTCGGTAGTAATATTCCATTTCAGCTGGAAAATGCAGTCCGATGTTTGGGGTAGTATAAGTGATCAGGGAGTGGTAACTCATATCACGGGAGGAAACTTTGCACAGAGTTCCATTACGATTAATGGGTGGCTCCGTGACTTTCTATGGGCACAAGCCTCTCAAGTGATCCAATCTTATGGTTCTTCATTATCTGCATATGGTCTTTTATTTTTAGGTGCTCATTTTGTTTGGGCCTTTAGTTTAATGTTCTTATTCAGCGGCCGTGGGTATTGGCAAGAACTCATTGAATCTATCGTTTGGGCCCATAACAAATTGAAGGTTGCTCCTGCTATCCAGCCCAGAGCCTTGAGCATTATACAGGGACGTGCTGTAGGAGTAGCTCATTACCTTCTGGGTGGAATCGTCACAACATGGGCGTTCTTCCTGGCAAGAATTATTGCAGTAGGATAATGGTTAGGAGGATTTGAAAAGCATTATGGCATCAAGATTTCCAAAGTTCAGCCAAGGCTTGGCCCAGGACCCCACTACTCGTCGTATTTGGTTCGGTATTGCGACCGCACATGACTTCGAGAGTCATGATGATATTACCGAAGAACGCCTTTATCATAAAATTTTTGCTTCCCACTTTGGTCAGTTGGCAATAATATTTCTGTGGACCTCTGGTAATTTGTTCCATGTAGCTTGGCAAGGCAATTTTGAAGCATGGGTACGCGATCCCTTACATGTAAGACCCATTGCTCATGCAATTTGGGATCCTCATTTTGGTCAACCAGCTATAGAAGCCTTTACCCGAGGAGGTGCTCCCGGTCCGGTCAATATTGCTTATTCTGGTGTTTATCAGTGGTGGTATACAATCGGCTTACGCACTAACGAAGATCTTTATACTGGAGCTCTTTTCTTGCTATTTCTTTCTGCCATCTTTTTAATAGCGGGTAGGTTACATCTACAACCTAAATGGAGACCAAGTGTTTCATGGTTCAAAAATGCCGAATCCCGTCTCAATCATCATTTGTCAGGACTCTTCGGAGTCAGTTCTCTAGCTTGGACAGGGCATTTAGTTCATGTCGCTATTCCTGAATCAAGGGGAGAGCACGTCAGATGGAATAATTTTTTGAATGTATTACCGCATCCCCAAGGTTTAGGACCGCTTTTCACAGGTCAGTGGAATCTTTATGCTCAAGATCCTGATTCCAGTAGTCACTTATTTGGTACCTACCGAGGGGCGGGAACTGCTATTCTAACTCTTCTTGGAGGATTTCATCCACAAACTCAAAGTTTATGGCTGACTGATATCGCTCATCATCATTTAGCTATTGCATTTGTTTTTTCAATTGCTGGTCATATGTATAGAACCAACTTTGGGATTGGTCACAGTATGGAAGATATTTTGGAGGCACATGTTCCTCCAGGAGGCCGATTAGGACGCGGACATAAGGGTCTTTATAACACAATCAATAATTCTCTTCATTTTCAATTGGGTCTTGCTTTAGCTTCTTTGGGGGTTATCACTTCCTTGGTAGCTCAACACATGTATTCTTTACCCGCTTATGCATTCATAGCACAAGACTTCACCACCCAAGCTGCATTATATACTCATCATCAATACATTGCTGGGTTCATTATGACAGGAGCCTTTGCTCATGGAGCTATATTCCTCATTAGGGATTATAATCCGGAACAGAATAAGGATAATGTATTGGCGAGAATGTTGGAGCAGAAGGAAGCTATAATATCTCATCTTAGTTGGGTTAGTTTATTATTAGGTTTCCATACCTTGGGACTTTATGTTCATAATGATGTTATGCTTGCTTTCGGTACTCCAGAAAAACAAATCTTGATCGAGCCCATATTTGCTCAGTGGATACAATCTGCTCATGGTAAGACCTTATATGGTTTCGATGTACTCCTATCTTCAACAAGTAGTCCAGCATTCGATGCAGGTAAAAGCATATGGTTACCCGGTTGGTTGAATGCTATTAATGATAATAATAATTCATTGTTCTTAACAATCGGTCCTGGAGACTTTTTGGTTCATCATGCTATTGCTCTAGGTTTGCATACAACTACATTGATCCTAGTTAAAGGTGCTTTGGATGCGCGTGGTTCCAAGCTAATGCCAGATAAGAAAGATTTTGGTTATAGTTTTCCTTGCGATGGTCCGGGGCGGGGTGGTACCTGCGATATCTCGGCCTGGGATGCTTTTTATTTAGCAGTTTTCTGGATGTTGAATACTATTGGATGGGTTACTTTCTATTGGCATTGGAAGCATATAACGTTATGGCAGGGTAATGTAGCGCAATTTAATGAGTCTTCTACTTATTTAATGGGATGGCTAAGGGATTATCTATGGTTAAATTCTTCACAACTTATTAATGGATACAATCCTTTCGGTATGAACAGTTTATCTGTTTGGGCGTGGATGTTCTTATTCGGGCATCTTGTTTGGGCTACTGGATTTATGTTCCTGATTTCCTGGCGCGGATATTGGCAGGAACTGATCGAAACTCTTGCATGGGCCCATGAACGCACACCTTTGGCTAATTTAGTTCGATGGAGGGACAAGCCAGTAGCTCTTTCCATTGTTCAAGCACGATTAGTTGGATTAGCTCACTTTTCTGTAGGTTATATATTCACTTATGCAGCTTTTTTAATTGCCTCTACATCAGGTAAATTTGGGTAATTATTCTTCATCAATTTCATCAGTGAATGGGATATTATTGTATCAATGACAATACCCCACAGAGAAAAAGTAATCAACGTAATATTTCTCCATCTAAAATCTGATCTATATTTTGATTCCTGGTAGGTAATAGTACCGACTGAACTATTATGGCGAGAAAGAGTCTCATTCAGAGAGAGAAGAAGAGACAAGCACTGGAACGGAAATATCATTTGATTCGTAAATCTTTGGAGGAAGAAGGCAAAGTTTCATCATTGGATGACAAATGGGAAATTCATAGAAAATTGCAATCTTCACCACGTAATAGTGCACCTACACGTCTCCATCGACGTTGTTCTTCGACTGGAAGACCTAGAGCCAACTATCGAGACTTTGGATTGTCCGGACACGTACTCCGTGAGATGGCCCACGCATGTTTATTGCCCGGGATAACAAAATCAAGTTGGTAGGAAAAGAAAAATGTGATACCGGAAAAGTACCCCTATCCCTATATGGGATAGGGAGTCCCATGATTGTTTGGTGTACCCATTCTGTTTATGATATCAATCAATGGTGCGGAGTAGAGTAGTCTGGTAGCTCGCAAGGCTCATAACCTTGAGGTCACGGGTTCAAATCCCGTCTCCGCCAGACCAGAGCATAAGAAGTATTTTGGTCCGGAAAGGATTACTCCCTCATTTTATCAAGGATTACTATATCAATTCTGATTTTATATCTGATTTTAGAATTGAATGAAAAGTGAGGGAAAGATACGATCAATACATGAACTATTCATTTTCATATTTCATGTGACGGGCGGGTAGCGGGGATCGAACCCGCATCTTCTCCTTGGCAAGGAGAAATTTTACCATTCAACCATACCCGCATTTTATTCGTTCTTAATATATATCAGAAATCAGAAAATTGAACATAATATGGAAAATACATATATGTTCAATCCATTCGTAAGTAGATACCATTTATTAATGATCCAATTATTTATTCAATTACGGAAAACCCCTCCTCCCTCCTTGGGCCTGAAGGAAAAGGCCCTTCAGAAGAGCTATAAAGCCCTCCGGGAGGGGGGGGGAAGTTTGCGCCTAAAACATCTAGAACAGATCTAAGATATGAAAGAATTAAGGATACCTACAAAAAGGACTAATCCGATCCATAATGATACACCCGAAAATACAACATTTTTGCTACTTGACCAGCCATCGGGAGAGGCAAGTGCAACAGGTACACCAATCACCGGTAAAAATGAAATAGCAATTAATGCAAACACAGCCGATTGGAAAGCAATAGTCATGGTTGTGATCTTACAAGCTCCCAACAGATTGAATAGACTATACCATCCGATCCTCAATTTTCAATTCTGATCAAATGCACTATGGAAAGGATTTAACCATAAATTGATCGAGCCAAACTTTTTCAATTTTATATTTGAGTGTGAGAGGAGAGGGAAATTCGTTTCTTTTTTCCATTCCAGATGATCATTAAAAAATCATCATATGTCACAGGTATGGTTGGTATCGGCCCGACCTTATACTTATAGTTAGGTATTAGGTAGAATAGAAGTTGTCCCCGGGAGAGATGGCCGAGTGGTTGATGGCTCCGGTCTTGAAAACCGGTATAGTAAAAAAACTATCGAGGGTTCGAATCCCTCTCTCTCCTTTTGTTTTTTCAACAATCACATTTATTGGTCCGGTCCAGTACAAAAAAAGAGAATAGCTCGGCTATATCCAGCCGAGCTACAAGGATCCAGTTGGAAAGAAAGTATTTTCAAAGACTCCTATCCCGTCGATATGGGAGATTGATGTAACGAAATTGAATCGATTTCTCTTCCATCTGGTTCGATCTTCAGTTAAGAGGAGTCATTGAAAGGACAGGTTCAAAATCACGATCAATTCCTTTCTCAAATCCTGCTGCAGCTGCACGAGCCCTTCCCGCATGCCACAAATGACCTACGAAGAAGAAAAATCCTAGAACGAAATGGGAGGTGGATAACCAACTTCGGGGAGAGACATAATTCACCGCATTGATTTCGGTAGCTACACCACCCACAGAATTTGAAGAACCTAAAGGAGCATGAGTCATATATTCTGCCGAACGTCGTTCCTGCCAAGGCTGTATGTCTTTTCTCAACTTGCTCAGGTCCAAACCATTAGGGCCCCTTAGGGGTTCCAACCAGGGAGCACGGAGATCCCAAAAACGCATCGTTTCCCCCCCAAAGATAATTTCTCCAGTCGGAGAACGCATAAGGTATTTACCTAAACCAGTAGGTCCTTGGGCAGACCCCACACTAGCTCCAAGACGTTGGTCTCTAACTAGAAAAGTAAACGCTTGAGCTTGAGAGGCTTCTGGGCCGGTGGGCCCATAGAATTCACTGGGATATGCTGTATTGTTGAACCAAACGAAACAACAAGCAATAAAACCAAAGACAGCTAGAGCCGCTAAACTATAGGACAAATAAGCTTCTCCGGACCATACGAATGCACGGCGAGCCCATGCAAAAGGTTTGGTTAAGATATGCCAGATACCACCGAAGATACAAATGGAACCTAACCATACATGTCCTCCAATTACATCTTCTAGATTGTCCACGCTAACGATCCATCCTTCTCCTCCGAAAGGAGATTTCAGTAAATAACCAAATATAGTACTTGGGTTAAGAGTCGGGTTCGTAATTTTTCTTACATCTCCACCGCCGGGAGCCCAAGTATCATATACACCTCCAAAATACAAAGCCTTAAGCACTGGAAGAAAAGCACCAACACCTAGCAAGATTAGGTGAATACCCAAAATTGTGGTCATTTTGTTTCTATCTTTCCATACATAGCCAAAGAATGGAAAAGATTCTTCTAAAGTTTCGGGTCCTATGAGTGCATGATAAATACCACCAAAACCTAAAACCGCAGAAGAAATTAAGTGAAGTACCCCAGATACAAAATATGGAAAAGTGTCCACGATTTCCCCACCAGGACCGACTCCCCATCCTAGAGTAGCTAGATGGGGAAGTAAAATCAATCCTTGTTCATACATAGGCTTTTCCGGTACGAAATGAGCCACTTCGAAGAGGTTCATTGCTCCGGCCCAGAATACAATTAATCCGGCATGAGCCACGTGAGCCCCAAGCAATTTACCAGACAAATTGATAAGTCGGGCATTACCGGCCCACCAAGCGAAACCGGTGGTTTCTTGATCACGACCAGCTAAAGCTATAGTTCCATTAAAGAGCGTTTCCACGGGGTAGGACCTCCTCAGGGAATATAAGGTTTTCATGAGGCTGATCTTGAGCCGCCATCCAAGCACGAATACCTTCGTTCAGGAGAATATTTTTTGTGTAGAAAGTCTCAAATTCAGGATCTTCTGCTGCACGGATCTCCTGGGAAACAAAATCATAGGCACGTAAGTTTAGAGCTAGACCAACTACTCCAATGGCACTCATCCATAAACCGGTCACTGGCACAAATAACATGAAGAAATGTAACCAACGTTTATTGGAAAAAGCAACCCCAAAAATCTGGGACCAGAAACGGTTAGCAGTGACCATGGAATAAGTCTCTTCAGCTTGAGTCGGGTTAAAAGCACGGAACGTATTTGCACCATCACCATCTTCAAATAAAGTATTTTCCACGGTAGCACCATGAATAGCACATAGAAGAGCAGCACCTAATACTCCGGCAACTCCCATCATATGAAATGGATTCAAGGTCCAATTATGAAAACCTTGAAAGAAGAGGATAAATCGGAAAATAGCTGCTACACCAAAACTAGGTGCGAAAAACCAACCGGACTGGCCCAATGGATAGATCAAAAATACAGAAACAAAGACAGCAATTGGACCAGAGAATGCAATTGCATTATAAGGTCGCAATTGTACAGATCGAGCAAGTTCAAATTGACGTAACATGAAACCTATTAGACCGAAAGCACCATGAAGAGCAACGAAGGTCCATAGACCACCTAATTGACACCAACGAGTAAAATCTCCTTGTGCTTCGGGACCCCATAATAGCAGCAGAGAATGTGCTAAACTATTAGCAGGAGTAGAAACTGCGGCAGTTAGGAAATTACAACCTTCCAGATAGGAACTGGCCAATCCGTGAGTATACCATGAAGTCACAAAGGTTGTACCCGTGAACCATCCACCTAAGGCAAAATAAGCACAAGGAAAGAGCAATAGACCGGACCAACCCACAAAAACGAAACGGTCTCTGCGTAGCCAGTCATCCATAGTATCGAATAAAGTTTTTTCTTCTTTAGAAGACTTTCCAAGGGCTACAGTCATAGCGATCCTCCTATTTCACTATTTCGACCATTTCCGAGCACCCTATATGATCAAAAGGTATACGATGAATTGGAGACAATTTTGAATCCATCAGCCTTTCAAAAAAAATGGGTTCCGAAGATTCGTTGTTGGAACAAATATTTTGAAACTGGGCTGAACCGATCCAATATAGGTAAATGCATGATAGCTCGATCCCGAGTTTTCAGAGTTTCTATCTGATCTTCAAATAACCTATTGAATTACATTGATGGAACAATTTAAGGGGAAGGAACCCCCCCCATTGACCAGATTCTATTCACAATATCTATTCCATTCAATATTTTTTATCCATTCTC
>Ga0233330_1000001_pt1:0-27500 | contig 54515 bp, 35 predicted proteins | sample GEONDECOMP201_FD_180703 | JGI IMG/M metagenome (GOLD analysis project Ga0233330, IMG submission 180703) | Leaf litter microbial communities from Shasta-Trinity National Forest, California, United States - GEON-DECOMP-201 | ecosystem: Environmental > Terrestrial > Plant litter >... | reverse complement strand
CTTGGAACTTTGTGTACACCCCACCCTAAAGTTATTGAACTATAAATACAATAGGATCTATTATTATTATTACTACCATTCAATATTACTACCATTCAATTCTTTTATTACTTGAAAAAGTAATAATTCGATTATATAGAACCTTGAAATAAAGAGAGAACTTTTAGATTTAGATAAAGGAGGATTGGCGGGTGAAAATAGCAGTTTACGGGAAAGGCGGAATCGGTAAATCAACGACTAGTTGTAATATCTCAGTCGCCCTAGCAAGACGTGGTCAAAAAGTGTTACAGATTGGATGTGATCCCAAACACGATAGTACTTTTACTCTTACAGGATTTCTAATACCTACAATTATAGATACTTTACAATCCAAGGATTATCATTATGAGGATATTTGGCCCGAAGATGTAATTCACAAGGGTTATGGAGGGGTGGATTGTGTGGAAGCAGGGGGTCCACCCGCAGGAGCCGGATGTGGAGGATATGTGGTGGGAGAAACTGTGAAGCTGTTAAAAGAATTAAATGCATTTTACGAATATGATATTATATTATTCGATGTATTAGGCGACGTGGTTTGTGGAGGTTTTGCCGCTCCATTGAACTATGCGGATTATTGTGTAATAATTACGGATAATGGATTCGATGCATTATTTGCAGCTAATCGTATTACTGCCTCTATAAGGGAAAAAGCTCGTACACATCCACTCCGATTAGCAGGCTTGGTTGGAAATCGTACATCTAAAAGAGATCTTATCCATAAATATGTAGAAGCCTGTCCAATGCCCGTAATAGAAGTATTACCTATTATTGAGGATATCCGAGTTTCCAGAGTCAAGGGTAAAACTTTATTTGAAATGGTTGGATCTGAACCATCCCTTAACTATGTGTGTAAATATTATCTAGACATAGCAGATCAAATATTATCCCAACCAGAAGGTATTGTCCCAAAAGAGATTCCAGATCGGGAATTATTCAGTTTACTCTCTGATCTTTATCTAAATCCTATTAGTGGTGGGGGACAGAAAAAAAAGAATCAGGAAAATTTACTTGGGTTTACGAGGATTTAGAATCAACAATTTATTCACAATTCATTGTAAATTTGATTCTTTTTTTCATTCTTCTTTTTATTCATTATTTCTTTTCCTTATTTATCCTCAGCCATTTATTCTTTTCCTCCCTATTATGTCGGCCAAAATTGATGAAACTATAACTTTTGAATGTGAAACGGGTAATTATCATACTTTTTGTCCTATTAGCTGTGTATCTTGGTTGTATCAAAAGATTGAAGACAGTTTCTTTTTGGTAGTGGGCACAAAAACATGTGGTTATTTTCTGCAAAATGCACTTGGAGTTATGATTTTTGCAGAACCCCGCTATGCGATGGCAGAATTAGAAGAAGGAGATATCTCGGCCCATTTGAACGATTATGAGGAATTGAAAACGCTTTGTATTCGGATAAGAAAAGATAGAGACCCCAGCGTCATCATATGGATAGGCACTTGTACTACAGAAATAATAAAAATGGATTTGGAAGGTATGGCACCCAAATTGGAATATGAAATTGGAGTACCAATTCTAGTGGCAAGAGCAAATGGACTGGATTATGCTTTTACTCAGGGGGAAGATACTGTGTTAGCTGTAATGGCACATCGTTGTCCAGAACAAGAATTCCCCATTGGTGAATCAAAAGAAACTATAAAAAAAACAAATTTATTTCCTTTTCCTCTTCTGAAGGAAAAAAAATTGGTGGAGTATGCAAATCATCCTCCCTTAGTTATTTTTGGGTCTTTACCCTCAAATTTGGTCTCTCAACTTGATACAGAATTAAGACGCCAATTCATAAAGGTATCGGGTTGGTTGCCCGCTCAGAGATATGCCGATCTTCCATCACTGGGTGATGGAGTTTATGTTTGTGGCGTTAACCCATTTCTGGGTCGTACAGCAACAACTTTGATAAGACGAAAAAAATGTGAATTAATCGTAGCTCCTTTTCCTATTGGTCCGGACGGAACGCGTGCTTGGATTGAAAGGATTTGTCCTGTATTTGGTATTGAGACCCAGAGTCTGGAGGAAAGAGAGGAACGGATATGGGAGAGTTTAAAGGATTATCTTGATTTGGTACGCGGGAAATCTGTCTTTTTCATGGGAGATAATCTCCTAGAAATATCTCTAGCAAGATTCTTAATCAGATGTGGTATGATCGTTTATGAAATTGGTATTCCATATATGGATAAACGGTATCAAGCTGCTGAATTAGCACTTTTACAAGATACATGTATAAGAATGTGTATACCAATACCACGAATTGTGGAGAAACCAGACAATTCAAATCAGATACGACGTATGCGCGAGCTACAACCCGACTTAGCCATCACCGGAATGGCTCATGCTAACCCGTTAGGGGCGAGAGGAATTGGTACTAAATGGTCAGTTGAATTTACTTTTGCCCAGATTCATGGATTTGCCAATGCGAGAGATGTACTTGAATTGGTTACCCGCCCTCTACGACGTAACGAAAATTTAGATAACTTGGATCGAACCACCCTGGTCAGAAAGAACAACGAGTTCTATACCAGTACTTCTACTTCTAGATAAGATAACAGGGAATATATGTATTAATAGCATATGCATATATCCAGATTTTATGTTATAATATCTATTCTAAATCGATTTCCTAATCGAATTTATGGATGTAGAAAATGATAACTATTCCTATCCGTATCTCCCATATATATATGGGGGATACCAGATCTATTTATTCTATTCCTGTTTCTCATTCTTTTATTTCGATCAAAAAGGAGTTTCGATATGATAAGAGTACTTGATCTACTATGGGATCCATTATCATCATGGGTAGAAGTCTCAGGTCCGATCATTTTATTTGGGCTATATTATGGATTTATAACTACATTGCCTTTTGGTCCCTCTAAAATATATTCCATGAGATCTTTCTTTTTGGGAGAAACTCTCTATGGTATAATAGCTATAAGTGGTTCTATTATGGGACAATTAATAGTCTTTTTGTCCATGTATTATTCACCCATCTATGCAGCGTTGTGGAAACCTCATGCAATAACTTTATTAGTGGTACCATACATGTTCTTTCGTTTTTATAAAATTCAGAAAAAACTTTCAAGTTCTGAATCTCTGCACCCCTTAAATTCGATCAACAATCCAAAAATTCTAAGGATATTTATGGGTGGTCTAATTCTTCAATTGTTTAATCCCATTCTTTTAGCAAATCCCGTATTAACAAGACTGGTGAACCTCTTTCTTTTTCGTTACAGCAATAATATATCATTTATGATAAGTAGTTTTTGCGGTTGGTTGGGTGGTCATATTCTATTCATAATTTTGACAAAATTGGTATATTTACGTATAGAACGTCATTCACCTATCGATTATACTATATTAAGACGTTATATCCATCGAACCTTTAGTCTACTTCTTTTTTATTATTGTTTCCTCTATTTAGGTAGAGCCCCATTACCGTTCCTTAGAAGCAATAATGATGAGATCGGTGACAAAAATGATCGCTCTGTGGCTAAAGATGATAACTTTGTGGCTAAAGATGATCACTCTGTGGCTGCGGCTAGAGATGACCGCTCTGTGGCTAAAGATGATCACTATGTAGCTGTGTCTAGAGATGACCGCTCTGTGGCTAAAGATGATCACTATGTGGCTGTGTCTAGAGATGACCGCTCTGTGGCTAAAGATCCGAAAAAATTTCAAGGACTTCTGAAGGAAGAACAATTATCATGGTTCGAGCAACCATGGCCCATTATGTTCTTTGATCATAATAGAGCTTATCGGCCGATACGATATATCGGGAATAGCCCATTTACTCAACTAGGTCCTGTGAGGACCGAAGTATCTCAATATTTTTTTGGCACATATTTGAGTGATGGAAAACAAAGAATCTCTTTTACGTTTTTACCTAGTGTATCGGTCCTTGGGGAAAAGCTCGGGAAATATAGAGATCTTTTAGATACTTCTTGCTCATCTGAGGATCCTTATCATAGATGGATCCATACCATGAAAAGAAGAAGAGATTATTTAGGGAATGAATTTGCGGATCGAGTGAAAGCTTTAAGCAATGGATCTCCTGCTGGAAATGTTATGGAAAGGAGAGTTCAATTCTCCAATTCTCAGGGAGATTCTTTTACTGAAATGTATGATCCATTCCTTAATGGGGCATTCCGTGGAACAATAAACCAATTTGAGTTCCCCGAAATGCTGAACGATTCGATCATTTCGAATCTTTCGGATTTGACAGAGGTATCTATGAAAGACTGTAAAGAGGGATTCCAAAATGATCAATTTAGGTATGGGTACCATATCTCTCATCATGGGCAGGAATTGGAACACGAAAGCTTTCGACTACCCTGGGAACCCTTACCTACAGATACTGTTCGTTCGCTCATTCCGATCACTCAATTATCGGAAAGAGCCAAAGTTGAACCTATTTCGAAACGGCTTTCTCTATTAACAGAACGAATAATTCCAAATCAAGCAAGGAAGATCTTTGAAAAGTATTTGTCGAATATAGATTCTTCGAATATAGATTTTTCTTTTGTTAACCTGATCTATCCAAAAGATTTGTTGGAAATGCCTTCTGATCAGATTCAAGAGATCTATGCAAAAGATGATGATTTGTTTATACATTTCCTACGGTTGGAAATAGCCCTTCGAGTAGCCTATATAGATATCGTACCGAAAATAGCTTCATGTAATGAACGGATCTACACAAACTATTTGGTTAATATTTACAGCCGAATCGACGGTAGAAACGTTGCACCCACAGGTACCATAAAATGGGAATTTATTCTCGATCTTGTTACTACGGAACAGAAGGTTACTTCGGAACAGATTTTACTTTTCGAGTCTTTGGCGCAACATGAGTGGACAATACTACGAAATTTTCGTGGGAATGTATCTACAGATGATTCAACGCAAACGAAAGATTTTATTACCCTTTACAGGGAAATACTATTGAATGAACCTCTCCAAATTAGAGAGATTCAGAAACATGTGCCTCGATTTTCATCTGGTTTGATGATAGGTGAATATGATGATGGTTCCACACCTGAACCCACAGCAAATAGGATTCGTCCAAGAAAGGTAAGAAGTACACTGACTTTTGATCTTGGGCAAAGACAAATAGTTATGAAACGTCATTTTGAAGAGTCAGATTATCGTCGGAACTTAATAAGAGGATCCATACGTGCTCAAAGACGTAAAATTATGATATGGAAGAGGATACAACCGAATGCACATTCCTTTTTCTTTTTGGTAAGAATGGAAATACCTGCTTATCCTAAAGATTATTACGACATGTCCAATTCTGATAGAGGGAATGAAAAAACCCAGAAAGAAATTAGGGAGAAAACCCAGAGATACAAAGAATCGGAGCCGGTCCCCCACAATCCGACACTCATTGAATCCTTATGTTTACTGTGGTCAGAATTGAACCATTTAAGAGGTTTCCTATTAGTGGCTCAATCGATTTTTAGAAAACGTATAATATTACCATCACTTATAATAGCCAAGAATATCGGTCGTATATTACTATTTCAAGTCCCCGAATTTTCCAAAGATTGGGAAGACATGAGGAGAGAAGTGCATGTCAAATGCGCTCCTGATGGTACCGAATTTTCCGAAATAGAATTCCCAGACAATTGGAAAAAAAATGGTATGCAGATAAAGCTTCTATTTCCTTTTCGTTTGAAGCCTTGGCATAGATCCAAACTCCGATTCGAGAAACAATTGCGTTGGAGTTATTTAACAACTCTTGGATTGGAAACTGACATACCTTATGGTGATCCACACCCAAATCTAGGACCTTTTTCCGAATTTTTTCAACCTATCTTCACAAAATTTATCTTCAAAAAATTGAAAAGAGGATGGATCATCTTCAAAAAATTGAAAAGAGGGTTGAGGAGAGAATTGATTCTCTTCAAAAAATTGAAGAGACAATTGATGGAATTTACAGGAATAAGACGCGTTCCACGAGTTAGATATATAGACAAGAGTGAACTGAATGACCGGATACAAAATAAATTACCGAGTGAGGCTACCTCTATGAGTAGTGCAAATGATTCACCAGAAGTTAATGATCAATCTGGATATGAAACCCGAACAATTAATGTTAAAGATCCAGATGATCTGACAACCACAATGAAGGAGCGGATCGAATCTATCGCGATCATAAATAACCCTCCTATAACTGGAATGTCTCTGGTTGATTCAGAGATTAATACCGGATCGAAGGGGAGTTTTAACATATTGGAATCAACATTAAAAAAACGATTGGTCCAGATTCGGCGAATACCTGGTCGATTTCGAAATAAAAGTGTCCAATTAATCCGAAAAAGGTTCTATTCTATGAAATTAATGAAACTTTTTATCAAAAGAATGAACCGAGATCTTTTACCAAGTGTTATTAATTTCATCGGGTCAAATATCAAATTTTGGATTCGATCCGCTTGGATCCGATCCACGGGGAATATAGTAACAATTTACGGACGAATATTCATTCTCAATAATAATATCTCAAGAAATAGAGGTAAAATTAACAACTACTATTTTATCAACGAAAAAATACAAGATTTTGAAATTAATCCTGATCGAAACATGTTCTCAATGTCCCAAGCATATGTATTTCACAAGATATGGCAGATAAGGGCAATGAACAGGTCCTATTCAAAGTATTTATTACAATCTCGAGCCCAAACATCATATCCCTTGATCAAGAAGAAGATCAAAGAATTATTAGATATACAAAGAATATTGGATCACGAGAACCCACAAGATCTGAAGGAGAATGACTGGAAACAATGGTTGAGATGTTTGGACCGATACAATTTCTCCCCACAGATATGGTCTAGGATAAATCCACGGGAATGGAGAAATGGAGTCAGTAAGCAATGTACGTGCTATGAAGAACGATTAATTCCCTATGAACAACAAAAAAATTCTATATTTGCAGTTGTGATGGAACCTTCTTTGGGATTACTTCGTAAAATGAACAAACGTTACAGATACGATCTCTTATCATATAGTTATCTCAATTCGTCAAAAGATTTGGATATTCTCAATTTGGCAAAAGATTCGGATATTCTCAATTCGGCAAAAGATTCGGATATTCTCAATTTGGCAAAAGATTCGGATATTCTCAATTCGTCAAAAGATTCGGATATTCTCAATTCGTCAAAAGATTCGGATATTCTCAATTTGCCAAAAGATTTGGATATTCACGGACCGCCAGTACAACCTTATATACCAGATGATAAAGATATTACCGATTGTGAAGGAATTCTTAGAGAAAAGTTTATTCGTGATATTATCGAGGAGGATTGTAAGGGTACCGATTTCAATCTCGTGAATGGTCCTTGTTCTACTATTGATATTTACGATGCTATACGTTCTTGTACTTACGATCATACAACAATGATTGACAGGCAGAAGACTGATCTTAAGACTGATCTTATTACGAATCAGCAGGGGATTGATGAGACGCGAAGAGATAATGTTGGCATTATGGATTCTACGGAAATCGAGAAGAGAGGATCCGGATTAGATTTAAAATTCTGGTTATTCCCGGAACTTTTGGGAATAAAGAATATATATAACACTAAATATAACACTAAATCGAAGCCCATACCAGGAAAATCATTTTTACAAGAAGAACGAGACCGGAAAAAGATAGAGGAAGAAGAAACAGATGTTCTGAAACAAGGAATAGGTGTTAGATCAGATGTTCAGAAAAAAAAAGGAAAAGAGCATAATCGGAACGATGAATATGGTAAAGTAGAAGAGAAAAAAACTGGTAAAGTAGAAGAGAAAAAAACTGGTAAAGTAGAAGATCAACAAACTGATGAAGATCAACAAACTGATGAAGATCAACAAACTCGTAATCCTAAAGATTTAGTTCAATACAAAGCGGTAGAAGGTATAGGAGAAGAAAGTATATTCAAGATGTCGGAGATTTGCAGGGTGATGTCCGGAATTCAGTATCCGGAACAATATATTTGGACCAATATTCAAGAGGGAAATGTGAACCTGAAACTATTGTTCCTTCTTCTTCAGAACGATAGCAATGAAAATGAAATATCGGAAGAGAATCTTCTTCAGAACGATAGCAATGGAAATGAAATATCGGAAGAGAATCTTCTTCAGAACGATAGCAATGGAAATGAAATATCGGAAGAGAATCTTCTTCAGGGGAATGTTCCGAAAAAGGTAATCAATGGAAATGAAATATCGGAAGAGAATCTTCTTCAGGGGAATGTTCCGAAAAAGGTAATCAATGGAAAGGAAATATGGGGAAATAAAAAAATAGTGGTCCCCGAACCATATCGTTTATCGAGCATACCGGATGACCAATTCCTGATGTATAAAATCATAAGTATTTCATTGAAATTTCAAAATAGAGCCCAGGAGTGGATAGATGGAAATCTTTATGATGGATCTACGCAACGCGGGAAAATTCTGGGGGATGAGAAAAACATTTCTAGTTCCCTCAATTTAGAAGATATTTTGTTAGAAGATATTTTGCTTCCAAAACGCCGTAGAGAATTTCGAATCCTGAATCGGTTTGATCCGGAGAATGAAAATGTAGGATTTTCCAATGGAAAAGACATAAAAAATGACGAAGAACTCATGGGAAGAGATCAACATCTTAGCGTAGATACAACACAAATAATTAAACGTTTTCTTTGGCCTAGTTATCGATTAGAGGATCTTATTTGCATGAATAGATATTGGTTCAATACAAATGATGGGAGTCGATCCGCGATGTTGAGAATACGTATGTATCCCCAAACTTTCAATTGATAGATTTTTTGCTTCAATTCCGTTTTCGTCGAAAAAAAAAGAATTGATTCAATATAGTTTCAGGCTATGGCCAAAATTGAACCAATCTGTTCGTTCCATTTCATCAATGTGAAAAGATTTTACATATCGTATCGTATTTTGCCATAGGTCCAAAACCAGATGTTCCTCCAAGAAGATAGAAAGAATCCGACCAATTTTTCTTCAATAGAAATGGTCGGAACCAATCAGAATTATTATATGGACCATGAAAATTATAGATCTAATTCTTTTTTTCTGACTCGAGAAAAAAATGCCATTCAGCTCCGGGAAAATTTGTTTTTTATGATCAAGAATTTGTCCATTAGTTCGTTTCTTATTCCCAATAAACAGAGAGGATCTGTTGAATCTCAGGTATTTTATTTAACCAATCGGGTCCTAAGACTTACCCAGCATCTGCAATTACACGGAAGAGACTATTCATCCCAAAGGGGTTTGTGGAAAATTTTGGGCAAACGTAAGCAACTTCTGGTTTATCTCTACAAGAGGGATAAACTTCGTTACGATGATTTAATTGGTAAATTGGGTATTCGTGGGCTAAAAACCCGTTAATTTTGAAGTTTTCAATTCCAATCAAATTTTTAGAGATCCCGGATCCTAATTAGTCGTTCTTTTTTTATCATTTATAAAACGAACCGGAGAGGGGTGACATATGACCATGCTTGCTGAAAGACCCCCTGATGGTAAGTATGGGTCCTCATTATCCATCGATACATGGTGTTCTTCAACTTATTGCTAGATGGTAAAGATGTTATCGATTGTGAACCTCTATCAGATTATTTACATAGGGGGGAGGGATAAAATTGTTTAGAACCGAACAATAGTCCAATATCTCCCCTATGTAACGCAATGGGATTATTTAGTTATTATGTTCACAGAGGCAATAACAGTAAATGCGCCGAAAAGATCGATCGGGAAATATGTATCCCGAAGGGCTAGCTATATCAGAGTGATTATGCTAGAATTGGGTCGTCTAGCTTCTCATTTTTTATAGCCTGGGCTTTTCATGGCGGATATCGGTGCGCAAACTATCTCTTCTTATATTTTGAACAAACTCCCCTCTCTTCTATTTTTGGAGAGAGACATGATATATGATCTATTTCTGCTACAGGTATACGAATGATGCATAATCATCTCAAATGAATCGTTTACCCATAACTATTAAATATCCCTATAAAAAATTGACCCCATACCCATCAGAACGATTTCGTGGATGAATACACTTCGGATTCTTTCAAAGTATTGCTTGTGGAGTATGCGTGTATGTCCGATCAATCTACCCGTTTTTTTATTGGAAATTTGGAAGATATATTTGAAATTTATAGTATTTATTATTGATTCTGGTGATCGTCATGAATGAAATTATGATAATAGTGCTCCAGGACGTTTACCAATATCGGTGATCAAAGATTTTATAATTCGAACAATTCAAAGTGAAACTTGTTTGTCCAAAGGAACTATAGACGAAAATTCTGACCGATCAAATAACTTCTACCAATTATTCAGAATATCTATTCCTATCCAAAAAGATGATGGGTATATCTCAGAAGATTTATCTATTCAAACCAGAATCTATCGAAATCTCTATAGTATTACTATTGATCAAAAACATGATTGATCCATATAAAACTCATTATTCAAATTACCTGTCATGATTGGACCATATTCGGGGTGATTTGGAGGGATCGAAATGATACAAATATCTTTGTTGCATTGAAAAAATACAGAACCTTAACATATTTGTTCCAAATATAATGGATAGTACAATTATTGATTCGTTTTATATTCATAATATCCCGTTATTAGCCATCTTTATTGGGCATATATTAGAAGATTTGGCTATCTTATCAAATTGAAAACTTTTTACTAACTAATGGAGATCCAATGGCACATTCGGTCAAAATTTATGATACATGTATTGGTTGTACCCAATGCGTACGAGCTTGTCCCACAGATGTATTGGAAATGATACCTTGGGAAGGATGTAAAGCTAAGCAAATTGCTTCTGCTCCAAGAACAGAAGACTGCGTAGGTTGTAAGCGGTGCGAATCCGCTTGTCCAACAGATTTCTTGAGTGTACGTGTATATTTATGGCATGAGACAACTCGTAGTATGGGTCTAGCTTATTGATCAATATGCACAATAAAAATGGTTAAATCCATCTTCTATTTTTTCATTCTTTTTTTTATCCACTGATAAAAACCCATACTTGATCCAAGATCTCGAGTATGGGTTTTTATAGAGAGAGAAGGAGGATAGTATTCAGTATCCCATATGAGTTTTGTAATTATTGGTTCCATGGTAGATACAGGTCTTAATGGATCCATTTTCAAATGATCTTTCATAGATCAATTGGTGTGGCACTTTCATTCTTAGCGAAAACAAGTGACGATAGGGTACGTACTCTTCTTCTTAATGAAAAAAATGGTAGGGCTATGCTAATACCTAAAATACTATGTCCAGTAGTTTTGAAATGGCTTCTCTTGCATTGCCGGAAATCCGTGGTTTTGTGGCAGAATCTATTCGATTTTCTTCCCGAGAAAAATGACTGGTTATAAATATTATTCGACCTTCCAAATTGAATCATTGTTACTGCAATAGCGGCAATTGGAACGATATTAATTCCCATCCACTTGTTGTCTATGTTACGTCAACTTATTCTATATAAGTTGAGAATGTGACGAACTCTCATTTAACGGATGGATTCTGGACCAAGAGAGATTTGAATCCTGATCTGTCTCTTTCTACCCATAATAGGTATTGGTGCTTATCCCGATCCAGTTCTCTTTCTTTCTATTGGGTAGAAGTTAGTTCATCTCGATCCTTCCATCCATGAAATGAATGGCAAAAAATTCTTTTTGTACTTTCCGAATGGATTGTTAGCTATACAATAGAATTAATGGATCCAACTTTTTTCTCTTTTAAGAGATTAATGGAATGGAGCGAATCAACAATTCAATTCTTTCTCTTTTATTTTGATCTAATATAGTTCAAGTTATTTCAAGTAGTCCATCATTCTATAATCAATCTTTGAAATAACTTGGAACAGTTATTGATGTCACTTATTTTCAATTACATAAAGGAACTGGATCGAATCTATCCTTCCTTTTCCCTCCCGGAATTCGGTCCATTTATGGTTCCAACCATCCATAGCTGTGTAACCCTATTCCTAATAGATTGACCCCCAAATAACGGATCCAAACTATAGAAAATCCTAAAGAAGCCACAATTGCCGGTTCTTCACCCTGCCAACCCTTATTCATTCTAGTATGCAGATAGATTGCGAATATGGTCCAAGTAATTAATGCCCAAGTCTCTTTTGGATCCCAGCTCCAATAAGATCCCCATGCTTCATTGGCCCATATTGCTCCGGAAAGAGTACCTATGGTTAAAAGAGAAAAACCGAGACCAATCGCACGATAACTCCAATGATCTAATTGTTTAATCAATTGACATTTACGATAATTCGTTGATGAAAAATCAAAAGTGTATTGCAAATCACTTTTTTGTTTTTCATGTGAATAAAAATTTTCATTGGGAAGAATGGATCGGGAAAAGAAATTGTTCATCGCACCAAAAAGAACCTGTCTATTTACTCCGGACATAATTACTAGAAGAGCTATTGATGCTAGGGATCCACATAAAAGGGTTACATAGCTGAACAAAATCATACTTACATGCATCATTGACCAATGAGATTGTAGCGCGGGTACTAACATTCCGGATCGTTGCATTTCCTCCGGAAGACCTAAAGTAGCAAAACCATGAGTTAACATAGCACTTGGCGCGGTGATTGCACCTAACCACCGATCATCTCGGCTCCGTACTTCTAGAACTATATGGAGCACGGATGAACTCCAGGAAAGGAACATGAATGATTCATACAAATTACTCAACGGTAAATGTCCCGAATAGAGCCAACGAGTAATTAATAATCCCGTTGTACAAAGAAAAGTAACTATCATGCCCTTTCCTCCCGAACTACTTAGTCCTTCAATTCGATAAACTAAGGTTCCCCAATAAATGAGAGTGACAACCAAAATGAGAGAAAAAGAGATGTGAGCCAATATATGTTCTAAAGTTATGAATATCATAATAAACCCATTTATTCATTTTATTCCCAAATGAGATCTATGAGAAAGATAGGATTGATCTATCACAATGGAAATAGATCGAACATATATTGCTACATAAAAAGAAGTGATTGATGAGATCTTCTTGGAAAAATGCCGCCACTCGGATTTGAACCGAGATGCTTTCGCACTGCTTCCTAAGAGCAGCGTGTCTACCAATTTCACCATGGCGGCTTTGTAGGGACCATACTAGCTTATTTACACCAGATCGTCAATGCTATGAACGTGTCTAGCAGAGGGAGTAATCTGTGAATAGAACATATGTCCAAATAAAATAGAAGTTGGCGCATTGACATTTTAATCCATTTTATGTTGGTTGATGGTTATAACGGAGCATGGCGCAGCTTGGTAGCGTGCCATCTTGGGGTGATGGAGGTCGTGGGTTCAGATCCCGCTGCTCCGAAAGAGAATGGGGAAATAGTCACATGCGTTATCGGACAGAGAATATCTTTCAATTTTGGCTCACGATGGAAAGAATCGGAGCAGCTAGATTCCAAACAATAAAGAGAGATACATGGTTAGCTCAGTACTTTCCAATCTTTTTTATTGGATGGTTTGATCATCTAGAACGAAACTATGTTTCTGATCCATGATTTCCCGTGTGATTCTTCTCCAATATCCTGTTGGACTTTTCAATTTGAGGGGAGACATCCAAATATATTGATAGCTCACAATAATATTACATAAGGGCTAATATTACTATATAAAGGCTGTTCATTAATTTATCCTATTTGAGCTACTGAGATGTAGAAAGGGGTTTCATTAATAGGATAAAAAGTTATACTAGATTACGCACCTATGTTTTGGTCAGCTCTTTTTATGTATCTCTGTCCCAATAGTTTGGGCATTACGCATTATAAATGGTATAGATACGAATAACGATGATGACTTTGAGTTCTCCTAAAGGATTGAGCACTCTTTTTCATCCAACCATAAAGGAGGTAAAGAATGGGTTCAGACCCAATAAGGGGATGAATCATTGGGAGGAGCAGAAGCAGAAGAAGGATGAATCGAGATATCTGAAACTACAAATTAGTCATTATTCACCATAGAGCAATAACCTGCATCTATTACGAAATGCACGAGCGATTCCATCATAAAAGAATATCATCCCCATGCATGATTCCGTAGGTTCTGTACCATTGTTTATAAAAAACATGAAATCGTTTCGATTCTAGTTTCGGATCGGAATGGATGGATTGGGACGTTGATAAGGTTGAGCTACCGGAAATATAGCATAATGGTAATGCTGAAGTTTATTCAGGATCCTTACAAAAAATTATGAACTAGAATCCTTTTCCAGTGGGAAGGAAGGCGGAATTTCGTTTATAGAGGAATGGTTTCTAAATTCCCCATTTCTCCAGATTGGCTGAAGGGAAGTACTGTAGTGGAACTAATTAATGACCGTGTCCCTTTCTACGACCACCCTTGGGAGTACCCGAATAAAATGATTTATTTCGCATCACCGTTCTCCAGGGTCCTGAAGGGTGGTGTCGTATATTCGCTCGTGTTGTGCTACAGATCATCCAAATCAATTGATGTCTTTGATTCGGATGATCCAGAGGAATCATCATTGGCTATGCAATAAAAACTTTTGGAATGACCGGTGGAGATAGACTTAGCTAAAGAAAAAGCTTTTATTGCGGCCCGATATGCTTTTCCCTTCCAAACATTTTTACGAATTTTTTTCTTGGATCTAGAAGTACGCTTTTTTGGAACTGCCATAAGGAACAATGGGTTTAATTAATATATTGTGATGTGAAAGACATCTTATGTATTTCATTTATTCATTTCTCTCGTAGAGAACTCCGCATATTCTTTATCGGAGTCTGCTGCAAATTGAATCAATCCATTCTCTCGACGAAAACGTAAAATAATAATGGAATCTACCAATTCAATTTCCAGGTAAATTTCCATGAGATATTATCATCCATTTTATAGAATATATTCATATAACGATCGATATCGAGGGAATATCTTTCTCATCCTTCTTCGAATGAGTTTCATTCGGTCCTTGATTTTCCACGATCATCTCATCCTTCTTGTTCCTATTCCTGTAATATCCTGAATTGACACTAATGGGATCGGAATGCTCTATGGATCGATTGTAAGATCTTTTCAATTGGAAAGACAGGAAAAGATGCGGAAATAGAAACCAATTTTTGGTAAAAGGTTTTAAATATTCTTCCGATTTTTCAGTTCTGAGTTCCATAAAGTTGATCTGTATAGGAAATAGTTTCATCAAAGAGAAATTTTTTCTCTCGATCATACTACTTTTATGATTGAAGTGATATGTGAGAACCAATAATGTAAGTACTACTACACCTTTTATCACAAAATATGGATTGCTTTTACGTAGATCGCGTAAAAGCAACGTACTGAACAAAAATTTGTTTGATGGAAGGGCTCACATACATTCAGAATTGTTTTTAGGCATAACTTGAACTTGTATTCATTCGCTTCATATCGGCCCGGAGCTAACTTCCAGTATAGCCATCCATACCCTATCATGTAAATACCACGAGCCTCCCACGATACGAAAAGTCATAAAAAAAAAATAGATAGATAGAAGGGCTCACATTAGGTTTAGGGATAATCAGGCTCGAACTGATGACTTCCACCACGTCAAGGTGATACTCTACCGCTGAGTTATATCCCTTCCCTACCCTCATCTGAAAAGATAACTGACTGATGAATAATAACTTACCAAAGGGTCGAGAAACTCAACACCACTATCCCACTATTTTCTCTCGGACAACTTGAAGCCAAACCTTCCTTCTTTTCATACTACTACAAAAAGAAAGAATGAGAAAGAAAAGACTAGATACTAGTCTGAGTTAATTCTATCGAAAATAGTATTTCCTACTGATTTGAATCATAACATATGGTCCCGTAAAATCGGTAATATTTTACCTATCTTGATCAAGAAAGTTTGACATGAACATGAAAAAGAATTTGTTCAGCATGTTTGATCCGATCTAGCACTAGTACGTGCGAAAAGGACTCAGGAAGGATCGAGTAAAGATTATACGGAGATGATACGGATCAAATTGTTCTTCTTGCACCAAGGATATTACTGTTTCCGAAAAATAAGATCTACTTTTATATATTTTTCCATTCAAAAGTTCCGATGTGTTTCCACTTCGAGACCTCAAAAATGACAAAAGTACTTTTCTCAGGAACACGTACGGGATCCATCATTACAGAACAGAAAAGAGAAGACCCAACCGTTAACTACTTAATATAAATACATTTACATTCTACCGGAACAGAATTTGTAGCTAGCATCGCTATCCTCTTGCCTAGCGGGCAAATATTGACTTCCCTGGATGGAAATACTTCTTAATCTGGATCGATGTGAGAGTACAACTACATTTCCAAAATCCATGTTGTTTCTTCGGAACAGGTTGACCCCTTCGCTCTCTCGTGGTACAATCCTCCCTTACTTTACTTTTCCACCGATCCAGATATAGGACTGATGCAGTTCATCAGTTAATGGAGAAAGGACTCACCGAGCCAGATCATTGACTAATCAGATCAAAAAGAACTTTCTTTTCCGTATACTTTCTCTGGCCATATCAATTGCTATTTGCGGGCCTTACGCAGTCGATCATATCTCATATAGATATGGATCTCTTCAACATAGGTCATCGAAATGATCTTGGACAACCCCAACCAAAGCACGAAAGCCAAGCTTTTTTTTGCATTAAATTGATTCCTGTTCGAATTCGAACAGTGTATAACCACATGGATAAGCTCACATTAACCCGTCAATTCCGAATCCAATTTGTAATTTGGAGGAATGATATATCGAGATATCAAGAAGGAATTAGCATGTAATACAAAAGAGTATTTATTCAGATCCTATACTTATAGGATGGGAATAGAGAAGGAAGAGGAAATTCCGAAGATTTTGCATAATCTTTTTTTAGAAAAAAAAAGATTATGATTCATTAGTGTTTGGTTAGAACACGAAAACGTGTTTTACTTAATTGGTTCCAGTTACTCTTTGAGACATAATGCATGAAGGAAGGGAATATGTTCTCGAACAACGAAAAAAATCCAATTTATCCTACTTCGAAAGAATCGAACGAGAAGCCGTATGAGGTGCAAATCTCATGTACGGTTTTGTAGAGTGACAGTGAAGACAACTTATCTGTCAACTTTTCCACTATCACCCCCAAAAAACCAAACTCTGCCTTACGTAAAGTTGCCAGAGTACGATTAACCTCTGGATTTGAAATCACTGCTTATATACCTGGTATTGACCATAATTTACAAGAACATTCGGTAGTATTAGTAAGAGGAGGAAGGGTTAAAGATTTACCCGGTGTGAGATATCACATTGTTCGAGGAACCCTAGATGCTGCCGAAGTAAAAGATCGTCAACAAGGGCGTTCTAGTGCGTTGTATATTCTTACTTATCTAAGACTTGTATCATTTCATGATGATACCATGTGAATTGCTAGGAACATGTGAAGTATGTGGCTAACCTAAGAACGAACGTTTTGTAAGGGGACTAGAGCAGGCTACCGTAAAACAAACGATCTTCCTTTTTTTAGGAGATTTGGAACTATTATATGTCTAAGGTTCAATATCAAAATCATTTGAAAAGTTTTCCCTGATTGTTTCAACAGAAAATTCAAAATACCTTGACCTTTTTAGAACAGGTTCGAGTAAAATAGCAATGATTTGAAACACTTTTTTATACACTATTTTCTAAACCTAAGGACTTGATCGTATAGATATGTAAAATACAGGATTTCCAATCATAGCAAAAGAAAGAAAGGGAACGGATACTCAATCAAGAGTGAGTAAACAGAATTATATGCATAAAGAATATATTTCATCTATGCAAATAGAATCATGTGGAAAGCCGTATTCGACGAAAGTCGTATGTACGGTTTGGAGGGAGATCTTTCATACCTTTAGAGATCCACCCTACAATATGGAGTCAAAAAGCCAAAATAAATGATTTATTTTCAGCCTTTATGAAATAGATTTTTGAACCTTTTTCACACTCATGTCACGGCGAAGTACTGCAGAAAAAAAAACTGCAAAATCCGATCCTATTTATCATAATCGATTAGTTAACATGGTGGTTAACCGTATTCTTAAAAACGGGAAAAAATCATTGGCTTATCGAATTCTTTATCGATCCATCAAAAATATTCAACAAAAGACAGAGAAAAATCCACTATCTGTTCTACGCCAAGCAATACGTAGAGTAACTCCCAATGTAACAGTAAAAGCAAGACGTGTGGGTGGATCAACTTATCGAGTTCCCATCGAGATAAGATCTACACAAGGAAAAGTACTTGCCATTCGTTGGTTATTAGGGGCATCTCGAAAACGTCCGGGTCGAAATATGGATTTCAAATTGAGTCACGAATTAATGGATGCTGCCAGAGGGAATGGCAATGCTATACGCAAAAAGGAAGAGACCCATAGAATGGCAGAGGCTAATAGAGCTTTTGCACATTTCCGTTAATTAATAAACAGGATCGAGATCTACCTATCTATATAGTTGATATATAATTTATTTACATATCCTGATAAATTCTAAATTGATTCCCGTTCGGATCGGGATGGATCCATCCATATTTTGATCGGAACAAAAGAGAAAAGAGAAGAAGGAACATAAATCATAGATAGATCAACTACTCTTGGGAAGGCTTCCTTAAGGAATAAGGAGATAGATTATGGAGGAATATTCGATCCTATTCACGAGGATTATGTAAATCTCCTATTCCGAAAATTGAAAGTTGGAACATATTTCTACTCTTTCAGAGATTGAATGAAATTACTAATTCATGATCTGGTATGTACAAAATCCAATAAAACGCCATGAAATTTAAAACGAAAAATTCCAACGAAATGAATTATTTTTATTCATTGATGATTTACTACGTTCAATGCTATGTGTTCCTCTTGGAGACATTCAAAAATATAAATAAATAGTTATAACAGAGTTTCTTTAATATTAACAGCTGCTCTAGGAGGAATGTTTTTACGTGGTGCTAATGGCTTGATAGCTTCAGAATGTTCCAGTTCATGCTCTTATGGAAAAGATAAAGAAGAGGACTGTTATCCCTACCCCCCACTCGGGCCAAGACATCACTTTTACCGCAAAAAAGGTTTTTTTCAAATATTTTTTGTTGAAATAACAATTAAGGTAAAGCAAGGTCAGAAAAAACTAATATCTTTGAATGAACAAAGAGATTTTGTAAAAGGGATTGGTAAGACTTTCTATTGATTTAATAGATTTGGTCTTATACATACGTGAGGAAGGTAATAAAGAAAGAATCATATTATTATGTGATTCTTTCTTTATCACTTAGGAACCGTGCTAGATTCAAGTCCCATGCACGGTTCTGAATGAGAGAAAGGAGTAAGGGATCCTCTTTTCAACAACTCTCCCATTCCAGTCGTTGCTTTTCTTTCGCTCCGAAAATAGCTGCTCCAGCCACTCGAATCGAATCTTAGATGTTCGTTCCTATCTTCATCGAACGAACGCATGGCAATTGATATATCTATATGCATAGAGATCTATCTATTTCAATATGGATCGTTCTATTCAGGAATAGATATAATAGGATCGAACCTGTTCTTTACATATTGTTATTTGGGACCATATTCAATTCTTTAGGTTTCTATTGAATCAAAAAAGAAAAGATGTTCAGTCATCTTCTTTATGTATATGAAATATCCTCCAGATAATGAAAGTAAAAAGAAAAAGAATTGGATTCTATATTATGAATCTATACGACCGATCGATATAAATACTCCAATACGCTATCTCTGACATATATTCTATATTCATTTCACATATCGGGATATGCTCAATATATATATGAATCCTATTCCATTAATAGTATTCACTTTCGGCCTTGATGGTGAAATGGTAGACACGCGAGACTCAAAATCTCGTGCTTAATAGCGTGGAGGTTCGAGTCCTCTTCAAGGCATAATATTTATCATGCTTATTGAATGAGCAATCCAATGGCAAATCTCGTATGATAGTCTCTCCATAGACTGGGATAGATTTCCCTCGTATCTGTTGATACGAGGTATTCCGACAATTACCTACAAGTTAAAGCTGTTAGAATAGGACAGTGGATCACAGGCAGGATCTTGGCGATCTTCTCTAGGAGTCCATTCCGAAAATGGTCCACCCTCGTATTATGAGGTATATTTCATTAAGGAAAGGACACAGATTGAGAAGAATCTGTTAAGGTCTTGCAAGATACATAGATTTACCATATACCCTTCTTCAAATCTTGCAAGATCCGGGGGTTGCAACCGAACCTAAACAACTATATTAATGTTGGATCTTGTTACTCTATCCTTTCATCTCCTCCGAATAGTGTGGGAAGAGAGAATGCTAGAACCGAAAATAAGGAGTAAGCATAGTATAGTAGAGAATATTTTATTAGGTTAAAGAGAATTGGCTTGTCCTTACCATGCTTACTCTTACATGGTCGAGATCTCGGAGTGAGAAACCTATCTTCAAATTAAAGATCTATCAAGTCTTTTTTTTCCTCTAACATACTTACTATTCTTGGACAATACCAGGAAAGGATTTATTATAGGATCTGAAATCGGAGCATATGTAGAACTTCTCATTGGTTTCCACGACCCTACTTACTGCCCCATTTTGTTTTACTTAATTCCATATTCCATTGCTCTTTCATCGATGATTACAGATTCTCCCGGCTGATGTCAAATTGAAATCCTGTTGTATGAATTGAATGTTCAATTTCATTTGGAAAAAGACATTTATTATCCAACAATGTCTTTGTCAGTTGATCCAATAACATTCTGTTAGATAGGAACAGATTTGATAAATATTGATAACTCTCGGATAGAGTATTATAAAGAAAAGATTCATTAGATAAGAAACTATGGGTTCCGAGCCATTTTTGGCGATGAATTAACGATTCGAAGCGGTCAACCTTTTCTCTAGGATTTTCGATCAACCAACGTTGATATGTAAATAGAGGAGAATATGGCTGCATACGTTCCAATCGGATACCAATTGCTTGAATGCGTTTGAAATCCTCGATATGTTCCTTTCCTACAAGATACAATGGTTTCCACGAATTCATGACCAAAACCGAATTGGTCATGGATTTTGAATTATATCTACGAAAAGCACCTTGGATACTTTTTTTAGGGAAAAAACCATATTTGAATGCTCTTCTCATTGAACTATGAGTAATATAAAGTCTTTTCAGCAGTTCTTCATTTGCGAAAAATTCTCGGCGTGAAAACACAAGGCACTGCTCTTGAAATAGGAAGGGATCCCAAAGAAATCGTTTTCCTAGAAAGACCATTGGTTTCTTGGAGGGTTTATATTGCATCGAAGTTTCTGTAGAAATTTGAGATCTTCTTATCTGCCCTTCTTGAAACGATCTGAACTGATACGAAGATCCCAATTCATTGGGTCTTTTTGTACGATCGAATCGATTACTGCGAAGAAAACTAAGACGCCAGGTCCTAGGAGCCCAAACTATGTTATTGATCAATTCTTCATCCGTATCCCTATCCATTTTTTTTGCGCCGAGAGTTTCTTGTATAAACTTCAATTCATATTCTTTCAGAAATCGTATCATATCTAGATGATTTCTCGTTTTGGGCTGAGGAACAAATGTTATTTGATCCTTATCGGACTTACCCCGACATATTCCTAACCATGGAAACTCCACCAGAAGACTTTCTAAAAGACTAGAAGCTAGATCGAAATCATGCTCAGCGAATCTATCGAGAGGAATCCAATTCTCTCTATTTCGTTCCGATATAGACCAAGAATCTCGAGCCGCTGCTCCGGCCAAGCAACCCAAAATATGGGGGAGTATGGTTAATTCCTTCATAGTTGTTTCGGCAATTGAAGGTTCTAAATACCATTCGGACAAATAAGAAAACCTTTTCTTCCATAATTCCTTTTTGGTAGATAGAGGATTCATGGGAGAATTCCTTCTAAGTGTATTTTGTATAACAGCCTTTCCTACCTTGTAGATAAGTCTTTTGTCATTTTGACCGGATCCATCCATAGATTGAAAACTCGAAATGTGCTTCTGAAGAGCTAATCGAATTGTATTAGTGTCTATAACTGATTTATTTCGAGTAATACTAATTAATAAGGCTTCATTGACCAGTGCTGCTAGATCTCGTGCATCATAACCTATGGTTCTAGATGCAAATTCATTGGAACAGGACAACTTTTTTTCTGAGTAGAACCCTTTGCTACGTAAAAGAATAGGAAATTCCCTTTGTCGTTGTGGGATAACAAGCATTCGAATATTGATCGATCTATCTAATCGATTTGGAGCTATTAGAGCTGGATCCACTTTTTGGGGGATATGAGTCGGAGCAATAACAAGAATATTTCTAAGAGAATCTTTATCTCTAGAGAGATGGTGCACTAATAAACCAAGGAAAGAGTCAGTTAAATCAAAACCAAGTAAAGAGAGAGTAAGGTCGTTTACATTCAGTTCATGAATGTTTGGAATCCATATTATGCAAGGAGACATTCTTTTTGCCAATTCAAAGGTAAGATGGAATTGTTGCATTTTTTCTGTCACCAAATTTTCAAAATCAATATTAATACTTCCAGTATCAGGGTAATTTAAATATGGACCATACACGAGCTTGTCCAGAGATATTTTGATTAAAGGAACATAAGAATCTGCTGCTATACTTTTGACCAAATAGGATCGACCAGTTTTCATAGGACCTATCAGTAAAATCCCTTTAGAAAGTAATGATCCTGAGTGGAGTGATAAATAGTTTCCATGAAATGTGGGATTGGTTTGACACAATATTTGTGAAGAGGTAATCTTCTGACAAAAAGCAAGGAATACCCATCTTTCTGTTAAACAAAATTGATCAAACTCGTAATTCATTAGATCTTTTTGATAAGTGTAGGCCAAATATCGTAAGTGAATAAGTCCCGGCTGTCCAGTGATTTGAGAACCCAATTCATTCTTGAGGAAATTATGACTGTAAGTCAAATTAAATCCAAATTTAGAAATATTTTTTCCTCTCATTAGAAACTGAACTAGTAATTCTATCTCTTTTTCGAATATATCCATGCTAGAACACAATCTGTTCAACTCTTTTATTATAGTTATGGGCGAATTAAGCTTTCTATTCTTCATCTTCCTCTTCATAGACGAAGAGCTGGATGTGTCCCCTATATCAGAGAACAAGAGAGTCATTTTTTGCAACTCTATCACGTACGACGAATCCTTTAAATACTTGATGAGTTCAAAGTCTATCTTTAATTTGATAAAGGTTAAGGAAATCACTTGAAAATATTGAAGAACAGAATACCCAAAGACGAATAAAGGGATAAGAATCCAATATTCATACCCTCGAGCATTTAGTAATCTCAGATGTGCCCATATGAATGGAACTGATGACTTTTCTCGATCACTAGTTTCTTCTATGAAACAATCCTCGCAGGAAGAGAAAAACTTATTCAAAGGATTCTTTAGAAACAAAAACTTATTAAGAATATGCGTTCTGAATATCCAATTGAATTTGAAAAGAATTGTTCTCAATTTCCATTGTATAGGTTCCCACAAGATATTCAATTGAAGCATAATATTATGCTTAATATCTCGCAAAATCGATACAAATTGATTACTGCCATGTAGTAATATATCCGGAAGAGTATCTAAAAGAATATTTTCAATATATTTACACCATGCAGAAGTAAAAAACCATGGCATATATGTTTTTAACAAATCCCATTTTGAAAAAATACTATCTATTCGATAGATCCTATACATCTCCTGTTTCTTAACATGTTCATTAAAACGCGGTGATGGTAGAATATTCCGTTCCTTTTTAGATGAATTGGATATGCCTTTCTTTCCAATTATGTTTTTGAAACTTTCGGTTAAAAACCAATCTTGAAACATTTCCTGGTTCTTTTTGGGAAAGATTTCGGATAGTAAATCATCTTGATAAGATTGAGTTTGAATAAGACCCATGTTTGAACTGAAACTCTTTTTAAGGTACTGATCGAGGTTGTTTTCTTCTGAATCGGATCTATTGAAAAAAGGCTGGCAAAAAGTTTTTTCCAAATTGACTATTTGTTCTTTTGTTAAAGGCGTTGTATAAATCTCTTCGATCGAGGAAAGATATCTCTTGTCACGAACGAATGGATTCAATCGAGTTAGTAAATTGAAGGATCTGTACAAGTCATAAATTAATACAAACGTTTGGTCCCCACTTCGTTTTCGTTTCCAATATTTAGATAATAATATGTTAGATACTTGTGACTTGATGAATAAAATAGTCTCTTTCTCCGAGTGAACGGGTCCTATTTCACCAATGGGCAAAGAAGAGATATTGTTGTGGATGGGTAAAAGATTGAATAATTGTCCATATGTAAGATTCTTCCTTTTTATATGAATTATTTCCATATAAGAAGGTAATCTCTTCCTATAATTTGACCGAGGATGATGCAAATAATCAAAAAATTGGAGTGTATTTGCTCCGTGAAAAGAAGCTCTCAATGAGCTCTGATCAGATAGTTTCACGGGATTCAACCAATTGTCTCGATCGTTGGATATCGTCGAAAAATCAGTGTTATCGAACAATTCCATGCGATTCTTTTCATGATCGAATAAGTCAATAATCCATGGATTAATCGGTATCTCATTCGGAACAAATGGTGCAATTGTTCCTTCATCGATCAATAATTTTGATCTTTGTAAAAGATTATGGTCATCCAAAATAAAGGGTTTGAATGTTTGAAAATGAACGATTAGAGCACCAATTGGATCCAACAACTTATTTAATCGTCGATAATTAAGACTTTTTAGCTCATGAAAGCGAAAATCCAAAATCGAAATGAAAATATCGAACTGAGAATTCAACTTGGAAATGATATCGAACTTCGAATTTAAGATCTTCACAGTACTTTCAAAAAGGGAAGAAAACTTTGAATAATCTTTTTTGTTGGGACTTACAGACCAACCAATGGAATCTTGATGAGTATTAGTACATGATTCAATTGGATCGAACACTATTTGAAAATAGTTTTGTTTAGAGAAAACATGTTTAAAACATTTCATAAAGTATTCGGTCTGATTGGACCATTTGTACACATTCAAATTCCGATTGATATGTTTATCCGTTCGAATAATAGAATGGTTGAACCATTCTCTCTGACTTTTTATCCAACTGGATGAATGCCGGTCAATTGTATCTTTCGTTACATTATTCAAACTTTCATTTGCTATCCAATTTGTTCGAATTTGATCCTTGAAATTGCGACTGAACCTGCTAATAAAATAGAATATATTGAATGCATTTTCCGAATACCCGGCAATCTTATACCGAATCGATTCATACCAATTGAAAGCTTCAGTTCTATAATCGTTAAGAGGGGTTCCTATCTCCAAGCAATTTTTTGAATTTATTTGGCTTAATTCTTTGTCGATTATTTTCTCTAAATATTCATCCTCTTTATCAATAATATTAAGGAGGACCCATAAAGATTTATTATCAAATTTATCTCTGTGGTTGAAGATCTGATTCGATCTCAACGATCCATTCTTGTTGAGTTCATATAATGGATTCATGTTATAATAAATCTCAAAATAAATTTGATAATGAACCTGACTAGGCTTAGTTATTAATAGAGTTAATTGATCTGTTATTTTAAGAACAATTTTTTTTGTTTTCAATCTCAAATTGTTGTGTAATATGTATTGTCCTTTGCTTTGATCACAGAATGCAGAAGATAGATTCCAAGGCAGAGTAAAATTCCGCTTTATAGATCGAATACAGTCGGATCGGTTCATATAACTTGGCTTTCTAAGAATGGTACATCCGGGATCTGATGAAATAGCAAAATTCGAGGAAGGATTTTCAATTTCAAAATATGTTTGGATCTTCCATAGATCAACTATCCTATTCATTAATGAATAGGATTTTGAATTCCTTAAATCTTGGAAAAAAACATCTTGTTGCCTTTTCAATAAGTTGAAATTTTCGGGCTTCTTAGTAGCACTAGGACCCCCCATACACGGTTCATCTATTGGCAATATATATAAAAAAAAAGAATGAATTGATTTTGTAAAATTCTCAATGAATCTTTTCCTTTCCTTCAGAAAGGAATTATCTTCCATATATCTTTGATCTTCTGTAAATAATTCTTTCGCCCAAGAGATTGGAGAATATTCTGATAAACACGTTGAGTACAAATCTGATTCTATTTTTCTTTGTTCTCGTTCAATAGAAGAAAGATCCCAAAGAATTGATCTTTCTCTTCGTTGCTCAATCTCTGTTTTATTTATTTTGAATGGATCTTCACAAAGATCTTTTTCAGGTTCCCAATACTCATTTTCGGTTGAACTGAGAGTCGAATCGATCTTCGAATTGATATCTTTCTCATCCTTCTTCGAATGAGTTTCATTCGGTCCTTGATTTTCCACGATCATCTCATCCTTCTTGTTCCTATTCCTGTCATATCCTGAATTGACACTAATGGGATCGGAATGCTCTATGGATCGATTATAAGATCTTTTCAATTGGAAAGACAGGAAAAGATGCGGAAATAGAAACCAATTTTTGGTAAAAGGTTTTAAATATTCTTCCGATTTTTCAGTTCTGAGTTCCATAAAGTTGATCTGTATAGGAAATAGTTTCATCAAAGAGAAATTTTTTCTCTCGATCATACTACTTTTATGATTGAAGTGATATGTGAGAACCAATAATGTAAGTACTACTACACCTTTTATCACAAAATATGGATTGCTTTTACGTAGATCGCGTAAAAGCAACGTACTGAGAATTCTAAGGTCAAAGAGCTTTATAAGGCGCTCCCGATGCGAAAGGATTTGAATTAACAATCTCACCAAATTGGATTCGGCCCATGGATTGCATAGAAATTGATAACTTTGTATCTCTTCCAATTTAATTATCCAGGATCTTCTTTTTTTCATTTCTTTTTTACCCCCCCCTCCCCCTTTTTTTTATTCATCCCAATGAATAGAATATATAATATATTATTGATTTAATAGAATTGGAAAGCTCGTGTCAACCAACCAATACTATTATACTGCATGGATAGAAATTATACCACATAGATAACAAATTTTGAACTGAAAAAAGGATCGAATCCAGTCCGTTTTTTTCTCTTCTTTTATGGGCGAACGACGGGGATTGAACCCGCGCGTGGTGGATTCACAATCCACTGCCTTGTCCACTTGGCTACGTCCGCCCCGTAAAAACAAACAAATTTGATCTATCTACGGTTCTTCCATGATAGATCCGTCCCGACAACGAGCTAACGTTTGTCTGTTGGTCGGCGACCTCTGACAGGGAATCAAAGCAAGATCGAAGACTAAGGCTTATTACAAAGTGAATTCCATGAAATGTTACTGTAATGTCTATTTATAATATTTTGTATTAATCAAGTATGCGAGAAAGAATGTGATTGGGTCCCGAACTACCCAATTGAAGATCTGAGTCTAT